>Ga0210309_1009491_pt1 | contig 7889 bp, 8 predicted proteins | sample R1088metaT_FD_159663 | JGI IMG/M metagenome (GOLD analysis project Ga0210309, IMG submission 159663) | Metatranscriptome of estuarine water microbial communities from the Columbia River estuary, Washington, United States - R1088... | ecosystem: Environmental > Aquatic > Marine > Intertidal zone >... | reverse complement strand
TAAACGAAAAAAGCCCCCGCAATTGCAGGGGCTTTTTCTTTAGCTTGTCTACGGCTTAGTGGCCGAGAATTTGGCTCAAGAACAACTTGGTGCGCTCTGATTTCGGGTTCAAGAAGAACTCCTCAGGCTCGTTCTGCTCCACAATCTGACCTTGGTCCATAAAGATAACGCGGTTGGCAACCTGACGGGCAAAGCCCATCTCGTGCGTCACGCAGATCATTGTCATGCCTTCTTCGGCAAGTTCGATCATGGTGTCGAGCACTTCTTTGATCATCTCAGGGTCAAGCGCCGATGTCGGCTCGTCAAACAACATGATGCGTGGCTTCATGCAAAGCGAACGGGCAATCGCTACACGCTGCTGCTGTCCACCAGACAACTGACCAGGATAATTGTTCGCCTGATCAGGAATCTTCACCTTCTCAAGGTAATGCATCGCGATCTCTTCAGCTTCTTTCTTAGGTGTCTTGCGAACCCAGATTGGCGCCAAAGTGCAGTTCTCAAGGATCGTCAGGTGTGGGAACAGGTTGAAGTGCTGGAAGCACATGCCGACTTCAGAGCGGATCTTGTCGATGTTCTTAAGGTCGGACGACAATTCTGTCCCGTCCACGATGATCTGGCCCTGCTGGTGCACCTCAAGACGGTTGATGCAGCGGATCAGTGTCGATTTGCCAGAGCCCGACGGGCCACAGACAACGATACGCTCACCACGTTGCACCGTCAGGTTGATGTCACGCAGAACATGGAACGTGCCGTACCACTTGTTCATGTTGTGGATTTCAATCGCAACCTCGTCAGAGACTTCCATCTTGCTACGGTCGATTTTGCGTTCTGTTGCAGTATTAGACATATCAGATGCCTCCCTTAACGATGTTCACGCTGAAGCTTACGCTCCAGATAGAGTGAGTAGCGGCCCATGCTGAAGCAGAAGATGAAGAACATCAGGCCAATGAATACATAGAGTTCCCAGTAGATGCCGTTCCAATCAGTGGACGACCGGATGGAGTTGGTCAGACCAATTGGGTCAAGCAAGCCAATGAACACAACGAGGGTCGTATCTTTGAAAAGACCAATGAATGTGTTCACGATACCTGGGATCGAGATTTTCAATGCTTGGGGTAGGATGATCAAGCGCATGGACTGCCAATAATCAAGACCAAGACTGTTAGCCCCTTCATATTGACCACTTGGCAAAGCCGCCAAACCACCGCGCACAACTTCCGCAATGTAGGCCGCCGAGAACAGCGTCACCATGATGATCACACGCAGCATCAAGTCAAAGTTCGTGCCCGGAGGCAGGAAGTAGTTGAGCAATAGCGATGCAGTGAACAACCAAACAATCAGTGGCACGCCACGGATGACCTCAATGAAAGCGGTCGACAGCTTGTTCACGATAAACATGTCCGACTGACGGCCAAGCGCCAGAACGATCCCAAGCGGCAGTGACAGGACGATACCCGCAACACCAATCACGATGGAGAGCATGAAGCCGCCAAAGTCTTTGGACTGAATAAATTCGAGCCCAATTGGCAGGACAGAATGAATGGCTCCAGACAATGGCCCAGCGACATAAATCCAATAGAGCAATGGTACGATCACCGTTGCCAAAGCACCACCAATAGACCCCAGCATAGGCGTGCCGAATTTATTAACGGCATAGCCCAACACAAAGCCCATTGCGATTGCAATCGGGAGCCAAACAGAGCCACCCCAAAGCAAGAAGAAGAGCACGAAAGGCAGCGATGCGGAGGCAACAAGCCACTTACGGTCAATGCTTTGAAAGAGGACCGGCATAATGCCGACAACCATCAAGACAAGCGCCAAGACTGGACGCCAGTATTCGCTTCTTGGATAGAACCCGAACAAGAGCTGCTCCCAGCGATCCGAAATAACCGCAAAGCAGGCCGCCGACGTTCCCGCAGGCATCGTTGCATCGCGAATTTCGCGGCACTCGGTCAGCGACCCAGCATCCCAGATTGAATTCAAAAACCACGGCGCGATATGGCTGAGGATATAATAGACGAACCAAATCGAAACGATTGTCAGGATCGAGTTAAGAACGCTCGAAAAGAGATTGTCGCGAAGCCACTTAATCGCACCTTTTTGACCAAGCGGCGGCTCCGCTTGTGCCAACATTTCTTCACGAACATAGCTGGGGTTTTGCGCAGTTGCGTTATCCATATCAGCGCTCCTTCAGCTTCATGCTGTTGTTATACAGGTTCATCACAAACGAGATGATCAAACTCAACGCCAGATAGAACAGGCCGAGCAAGAGCATGCATTCAAGTGCACGTCCCGTCTGGTTCAGCGTGATGCCACCCAATGTCGCACGGACATCTGGGTACCCAACCGCAATCGCCAATGAAGAGTTCTTGGTAAGGTTCAGGAACTGCGAAATCAGCGGTGGAATAATCACACGCATCGCTTGTGGCAGAACAACAAGGCTCATTGTGCGGTTAGGCTGCATGCCCAACGCAAAAGCCGCTTCAGACTGGCCATTGCTGACCGCCATAATGCCTGCACGCACGATCTCGGCAATAAAGGCGCCAGTGTAGAGCGACAACGCAATCCAAAGGGCGACCAGTGGGTTGCTGATTTGAATGCCACCCTTGAAGTTAAAGCCGCCCAATTCAGGGTAGCTAAGCGTCACAGGCTGGCCGAGAACAAACTGCGCAACAATCACTGGCACAAACGCCATCGCGATTGCAGGCCAAACCATTGGAAGCAGGCGCCCAGTATCAAACAAAAGCTTCTTGGCATAGCGACGGTAAGCAAATGCCCCGATGATCGACGCGATGAATACAGCAATCAGAATGCCAGAATTCTCGCCCCAGATCGGGCCGGGAATATAGATACCACGGTTCGTGATCGCGACGCTGTCCGATAAGAACATGACCGCATCGCCACCTTCGCGGAAATCTTTCGGCTGAGGCATGCCTTCACTCATCACCGCATAGACAAGAACGATCCAAAGCAGCAAAGGAACGTTGCGAATACCTTCAACATAGAACGCCATCAAGCGAGAGATGACCCAGTTCTTGGAAAGACGCAAAACACCGGCTAAGACGCCGATGATCGTCGCAGTCACACAGCCCATAACGGCCACAAGAAGCGTGTTCGCAATACCAACTAGGGCGGCACGACCGTGCGACATGCTGTTGTCGTATTCAATCAATGTCTGCCCGATGTCATAACCGGCACGGCTGGACAGGAACCCGAAATCTGGCTCAAGGCCAAGATTGTCCAAGTTGGCAAGCAAGTTGTCGACTAGCCAATAGATACCGACACAGATCAAGGCCAGTGTAATGACCTGAATGGTCATCGACCGATAGCGTGTGTCATATATAAGCTGACTTAGCCGAAAGGATTCCTTCGGCGCTTCAATAACAGACATTTGTGTAATCTCCCCGTATATCCTGACGCTGCTTTTGCCCAATTTTTTGGACTTATGTCGTCTTAAGATATGTCGATTCTATAATCGTTTGTGGAAAAAGGGCGCAGGTCGAAACCTACGCCCAATTCATCATGGTTTAACGGAATGGTGCAGAGTACTGCAGGCCGCCGTTTGTCCACTGTGCGTTCAGACCACGAGCAAGACCGATTGGTGTGTTTTCACCAATGTTCTTCTCAAAGATCTCGCCGTAGTTGCCGCTCGCAGCAATCGCGTTCTTTGCCCAATCAGCCGAAAGACCGATCATCGCGCCGAGTTCACCTTCAGTGCCCAAAATACGGTTGATTTCTGGGTTGTTTGTAGGTGCAGCGGAAAGTTCTGCGATGTTTGTGGACGTGATGCCCATTTCTTCTGCAGCAATCAGAGCGTTCTGAGTCCACATTACGATATCACCCCATTCGTTGTCGCCGTGGCGAACAAGCGGGCCGAGTGGCTCTTTGGAGATGATTTCTGGCAAAAGAACGTGGTCAGCAGGTGCTTCGAAAGTTGCACGTGTCGCAGCCAAGCCGGATGCGTCAGTTGTGTAAACGTCACATGCGCCAGCAAGGTACTGCTGCTGTGCTTCAGCGTTCGTTTGAATAGGAACTGGCTGATATGCGATGTTGTTTGAGCGGAAGTAGTCGGCCAAGTTCAGCTCTGTTGTTGTACCAGTTTGGATACAAATAGTCGCGCCGTCGAGATCCTTAGCGGATGCAACGCCGAGTGCTTTTGGAACCATGAAGCCCTGACCATCGTAGTAGTTTACGCCTGTGAAGTCGAACTTCAAGTCTGTGTCGCGGGACATTGTCCATGTTGTGTTACGTGCCAACATGTCGATCTCGCCAGAAGCAAGAGCTGTGAAACGTGTTTCACCAGTTGTTGGAACGAACTCAACAGCGTCGCCGCTACCAAATACAGCAGCAGCTACAGCGCGGCAGATTGCAACGTCAAAACCTTCCCATACGCCGTTTGCGTCTGGAGCAGCAAAGCCAACCAAGCCGGTTGTAACGCCACAGTTCAAGTGTCCACGTGCCTTGACGTCGTCAAGTGTCGATGCGGACGCAACACTAGCAGCAAAACCTGCAACAGTCAGCGCGCCGAGAAATACGGTCTTTTTCATTTTTACCTCTTCCTGAGTTTCCGCCCCGTTATTCGAGGGCAGTCGTTTTTTGCCCCGAGGGGCGGTGAGTGTCATGTTAGGTTACCCTACCAATCGGCAAATATTGAACGGAGTTATACCCAAAGGTCAAGACTGCCATTTGGCATTCAAGTGTGCGTATTCGGGCGAATCGCCTTCAAACAGGAAAACAGCACGCCATTTGACCCGTAAGGAAATCAGGTCCGTGACATTTCAATGAATCGTGCCGCGTTGAGGAAAGCGGTACGTTTCAGCGCTTCATGTGCGCTCGCCTCCTCATCGTCGCCCCATTGCTCAATTTGCCAATGCTCATCAAGGCGCGACAAGAGCCAAGCCTCCTGTGGATTCAAATAATCGCGTGTTACCGCTAACGCCAAGACGAGTGATCCTGAGATGGCAATCAAATCATGCACGCCAGCAAGAGCGAAATTATCAAATGCGGCAACTTCCGCGTGCAGATTCGCTAGCAGTGCGGCGTCTTGCGGCACGTGCATAACACCTTCGCCAACATTGAGACGTGTGCCAAAGGTACCCTCTGCCCAGTCCAGTACAGGGTCCCACTTCTCGGCCTGTCGCGTCACCAATTCCACAGGGCCAGCCGCGCGATAACACAGCAAATCACTATCCCCGTAATTGGCCAAATCGGCCACAACCTCTGCCTGCTGCGGCGCCACCTTATCAATCGCAGAATTGGCTCCGCGCGTCACAGGCATTGTCAGCGGATCGATCTTGTCGACCTGTGCATCCCACTCGACAGCAATCGCTTCGGCCATAATACGGGTCGGCAAAATCAACGGGGTTTTGTTTGGTGTGTTCACCGCTCGCGCATCCAACGCGACGCCAAAACCGCCGTCCCGTTCGACCACTGCAGCAGCCTTCCAGAACCGTTTTTGTTTAAGCAAACTCATATCGTCGTTCCTGTTAATCTATCAATTGCATTCGGCAGCGCGTCAAAGCTGTCGATCACGATATCAGCGCCAATCGTCGCCGCATCGTGATAGCCCCAACTCACTCCAATAGTGCCCACACCGCCAGCGCGGCCCATATCCATATCATAGCTGGTATCGCCCAGCATCACGGCCCGATTTGGCGCCACACCCGTATCAGAAAGTGCGGCCAAAACCATCGCAGGGTGTGGTTTGCTCGGGTGAAAATCCGCGACCTGTTGGCTGATGAAAAGCCCCTCAAGCCCGTGCCGCTCAATCATTTTATCAAGGCCACGCTTGGACTTCCCCGTCGCCACCGCAAGCAAGGTTTCTGGTTGCGCGTGCAAGTGCAAAAGCGCCTCACGCGCCCCCGCAAACATCGGCGACAATTCCGCATTGCCATTAGGGCCGCGTAGATCGTTGAACGCGTCCTTATAGGCCTGCACAAGCACCGCACGTTGCACGTCATCAACCTGCGGACAAAGTTTCGCAAAGGCCTCGCTCAGTGATAGCCCGACAATCGACAAGATCGTGGGCCTGTCCAACATCGGCATCCCTTGGCTCGCAAAAGCAGAAGCCATCGCGGCCATGATCTCGGCCTGGCTATCGACGAGCGTCCCGTCGACGTCAAAAATGACAAGGCGCAGATCAGGCATCGGGCATATTGAACGGGTCAAACGGAGCATGCGAAACAACCCAGCCGAAATAGTCCCACGTCGCGGTCATATGATCGGGAAGGTCAGCGACAAAGCTCATTTCCTTGCCCGTCACAGGATGCTCAATCGTCAATGACCGTGCGTGAAGGTGCATTTTGCGACCAATCTCGGACCCCATGCCAGCGCCCCAACCGTCGCCCATGTTTTCCTGCTCGGAACCGCCATATTTGCCGTCACCAACAATCGGATGCCCGATCTCGGCCATATGCGCGCGAAGCTGGTGGGTGCGCCCCGTAATCGGCACCAGAGCGACCCAAGCCGCACGTTTCGCCAGCGTATCCATCACGGCGTAATCCGTCGTTGCACGCTTGGCGCCCTCAGTCGAGGCAACTTCATTTGGGTGGATGCAGCGCATCTTTTCGTTTTCGCCACCAGCACCATGACCGCCAGCCTTCAACAGTCCGTATTTGATCGTACCTGCACGCGGATGCGGCACGCCTGCGACGGCAGCCCAATAGATCTTGCGCGCATCGCGGTGCTTGAGGTTTTCGGACAACTGCTTGGCCATCGTGCGCGTCCGCGCAAGGATCAAAACACCTGAGGTGTCTTTGTCCAAACGGTGCACCAAACGCGGCTTTTCTTCGTATCCGAACATCAAGGCCTCGGCCATGCCGTCGACGTGGCGGGTCGTCTTGGTGCCACCTTGGGTCGCCAAACCCGCAGGCTTATTGATCACAATCATGTGGTCGTCTTTATAGATCACACAAGACTGGATCAGCTTGGCATCTGCCTTGGTGACGCCATGCTTGAGCAAGGATGCAGCCTGTGCCGCCTGCTCTTCTGTAGGCAGCGGCGGGATGCGGATCGTTTGGCCTACATCAAGACGCGTATTCGATTTTACGCGGCCACCATCCACACGGATATCGCCCTTGCGACACATCTTCTCGATGCTCCCTTGGGTCACATGTGGAAACAGACGGCGCATATAGCGGTCAAGCCGCTGGTCGCCATCATCGGGGCCGATTACACGGGTTTGAACGCCGCTCATGTTGTCATTCCTTTTACAAGCCACAGTCCCAAGGCGCAGGCCAAAAGCGACAGCATCACAGAGGCCAGAACATAGCCTCCCGCTGCCGCCACGCGGCCACCTTCGACTAGGCGCAGTGTATCAAGGCTAAACGCGCTGAACGTCGTGAAGCCTCCTAAAAATCCGGTCATCACCAATGGCAACCATGCCTGAAGCCCGCGCGCTGCGAACAGCGCCCAGACCAAACCGATTGCAAATGAGCCCAGGACGTTGACGGCAAGCGTACCTAGAGGGAAGGCGACGGCCAGCCCCACAAGGTAACGCGCTACAGCGCCCAACGCGCCGCCAATCGCCACAGAGATCACAGGTGTTATCATTCTCTTGCCTTGGCTCAATGTGGCCCGTTGGTCAAGTCTTAGCCCGCTTTGCACGCAATCCAGCGAAGAATTCCACGCGTTTCTTAAGGTCACGTTCAAACCCGCGATCCACAGGCGCATAAAAGATCGGGCGTTTCATGGTTTCGGGGAAATAGTTCTGCCCCGAAAACCCATCCTCTGCATCGTGGTCATAGGCATAACCCGCGCCAAAGCCCTGCTCCTTCATCAGCTTGGTCGGCGCGTTCAGAATATGCGTCGGAGGTGGCTCAGATCCAAACTGCTTGGCCGCATTGCGCGCCGCTTTATATGCCACATAATTCGCGTTCGATTTCGGAGCC
>Ga0210309_1011686_pt1 | contig 7993 bp, 6 predicted proteins | sample R1088metaT_FD_159663 | JGI IMG/M metagenome (GOLD analysis project Ga0210309, IMG submission 159663) | Metatranscriptome of estuarine water microbial communities from the Columbia River estuary, Washington, United States - R1088... | ecosystem: Environmental > Aquatic > Marine > Intertidal zone >... | reverse complement strand
TAATAGTTTTCGCTAGCATCACTGCCGTCGCTATCGCTGTCACTGTTGTCCGAGCTCTCGTAGTTGTTTTCCAATGACGCAAATGCATCCCATTTTGAGTTGGATTCGCCTAAAGTCGAGTCTTTTACTTGTAGATTGTTTGAATCAGAATGATGCATTGATATTGATTCCTGGTCGCTAGCATGTGCTTTGACTTGTTTTGTCGGCTCTTTCCCCCTGTCACCGGCATCATTATTCTGTTGACGCAGAGGCTCCGTCTCCGGCACTTTATTGCTAACGTCAACATCGTGGCGACACACGGCTGATGTTTCCGACTTTCTAGCCATTGGAGATAAGTGTCGAGGCCGTTTGGTTTGACACATTAAACAGTCAACGTTACACTCGTCGTTCATCCAGGTGCACGCATTACATTCCCATGCTGACATGTTATCTTTTTAGCCGGGGGTTGAGCAAATGAAATTTGTGGACTGCGCCTGTGCTAATTGAACTTTTGCTCTAAAAAATCAGGAGTGAATGATCCAATCAATAGCACCACCTATTAAGATAATATCATCTTCGTGCATATGACCTGTAAATATCCTCAGCAAACAACCATTCATGCACTCCACATCTCCTGCTGAAAGTTGGCATTTTTGCTGCTACATATTCGAAGGGTGTAGGTAAGCGTCGAGTAGGAGTAATTGATTTTACCACTATCACAGGGCCTACGATAGCCGCTCGACTCTTATTCGCTGCACGTGTGAAAAGACTATGGTACCTATCTCGCAAGCTGGACCCAAAGCATTGAACCCAAAGTTACGGCTGGCTGTTTATTGGCACTATTATCTGTTAGTGCTCTGCTGAATCGACGATATATTATTGAGAAAATGGCACCAGCCGCTCCTCCTGTCGCCGAGATGGCCAACCTCTCTGTTAGCACCGCTCCCAAGGGAACCGCCAAACGCGATGCTCTATGTGCCGCCGAGGTGGAAGTCCAAGCCATGTGGGAACGTGAAAAGGCCTTTGAAAGTAACCCCTGCTACGATGACGATGGGAGCAAGAAGGAGAAGTTTATTGTTACTTTTCCCTATCCTTACAGCAATGGACATTTGCATTTGGGACACGCATTCAGTTTGACCAAGGCTGTGTTTCGTGCGCAGTTTGAGAGGAATCGGGGGAAGAATTCGTTGTTCCCATTTGCGTTCCATTGTACGGGTATGCCTATTCAGGCGGCAGCAAACAAACTAAAATCTGAAATCGAACAGTTTGGTGTTCCTCCCAAATTCCCAGAGGAGGACCCCGAGGTACGCGCCAAGATGGAAGCTGAAATTGAAGCCGCTGCAAAGGCCAAGGCTGAGAAAGATGCGGCCAAAGCTGGTGGCAAAGTCAAGGGAGGCAAGACCAAACTGATCCAGAAGACTGGTACTGGAATTGTACGCCAATGGAATATCTTGAAGCGTATGGTTCCGGAGGAGGAAATTCCAAAGTTTGCAGACCCTACATATTGGTTGATGCATTTCCCTCCTGTTGGTGTAGATCATATGAAAAGGTTTGGATCGGGAGTGGATTGGAGACGAGCTTTCATTACCACTTCGGTCAACGGGTACTATGATGCTTTCATCCGATGGCAGTTCAACGTGTTGAAACAGAAAGGAAAAGTCTTGTTTGGGAAGCGAAACAATGTTTATTCTCTCGTGGATGGACAGGTCTGTGCAGATCATGATAGGAGTGAGGGTGAAGGAGTTGGCCCTCAGGAATATGTGTTGATCAAGTTGAAGGTGTTGGCACCCGATCATGGACAGGAAAGGCACGGCAAAATGGAAAAGTTACTAAAACGAGTTGAGGATGAGGGTAAAAAGGGTGTTTATTTGGTTCCTGCCACTCTTCGTCCTGAAACAATGTATGGACAGACAAACTGCTTTGTCCTTCCTACTGGAGAGTATGGAGCATACTACATTGATGCCACTGACGAAGTGTTCATCATGAGTGCTAGGTCTGCGCGTGGTCTATCTTGTCAGGCTTACGACGCTGCCAATGATGTTTACTTCACGAAAGAATTCGGCAAGATTGAATGCCTTGAGACATTCACTGGTGACGAGTTGCTTGGGTTACCGTTGAAGGCACCAAATGCTACTTACGAAAAGGTGTACACTCTCCCTCTTCTAACAATCAGTATGGGTAAGGGTACTGGTGTGGTCACATCCGTCCCATCAGATGCTCCCGATGACTATGTGGCACTAAAGGCGTTGAAAGATAAGCCAGACTTTGCCGCAAAGTACGACATTACTCCTGATATGGTTGAACCATTTGAGGTTGTTCCTATCATTTCTATTGAGGGTTACGGAGATGCATCTGCCGTCTTCATGTGCGAAAAGCTCAAAATTAGCAGCTTCAACGACAAGGCTAAACTTGCTCAAGCTAAGGATGAAACTTATTTGAAGGGATTCACTATTGGTGTTATGACCTATGGACCTCACGCTGGAAAGAAGGTATCAGAAGCCAAGCCACTTATTAGGGATGAAATGATTGCTGCTGGGCAAGCACATTTATACTTTGAACCTGAGTCAAAAGTAGTATCACGTACCAATGATGAATGTGTGGTAGCGTCCACTGATCAATGGTACCTTGCCTACGGAGAAGACTCGTGGTGCTCGGCTGTGAAGCAACACGTTCTCGATGGCGAAACGTTCAATGCTTTCCACGAATCGACTTTGGAAAAGTATGATCAGTCTCTTAACTGGTTGAAAGAATGGGCATGCACTCGGCAGTTTGGCCTTGGAACTAATTTGCCTTGGGATAAGGAATGGGTCATTGAAAGTCTTTCCGACAGTACCATTTACATGTCATATTACACCATCGCGCACTATTTACAAGGAGAAAACAACCTCAATGGTGACGAGTCGTTGAGTCCTGAAGGCATCAAGGTGGCTGATCTCACTGACGATGTATTCAACTTCATTTACCGCAAGGGATTCCCTCTTCCATCAGACTCGGCGATCCCGAGTGAAACTCTTGAGAAGATGAGAGCTGAGTTTAGGTACTGGTATCCAATGGATCTTCGTGTTTCGGGTAAAGATCTTATCCCTAACCATCTTACTATGGCTCTGTATAATCACGCTGCCATTTGGGAGGACGAACCTGAGCTTTGGCCACGGGGCTACTACACGAATGGATTCGTCATGGTTGATGCAGAGAAAATGAGCAAGTCCAAGGGTAACTTTTTGACTTTGCTTGAAACAATCGACCTTTACTCCGCAGATGCCACGAGATTTGCATGCGCTGATGCTGGTGATTCCCTCGATGACGCTAACTTTGAACGTGCCACTGCAAACGCGGCCATTGTTTCCCTTTCCAACGAGTCTGCCTGGATAAAGGAAAATCTCATTGATGCTGACAAGTCTGCGATGAGATCAGCAGAAGAACTAAACTTCATGGATAAGGTGTTCCAAAACGAAACGAACCGTCTTGTGAAGGCGACAGAGGAAAGCTTCGAAGGAATGATGTACAAAGAAGGTCTCAATAAGGGCTGGTTCGAAATGATGATTGCAAGGAATGAATACAGAGCTTGGTGCCAAGATAGTGGCATCGCTATGCATGAGGGTGTTGTAAGGCACTGGGTAGAGTGCTTGGCCATCATAATTTGTCCAATATGTCCTCATTGGTCGGAAACTCTCTGGAAGGATCTAGGCAAGGATGGCCTTGCTGTGAGAGCTCCATGGCCTACTGTTGACGAAGAGGATAAGCTTCTCTCGAGGCAAGCTAAATTCCTTCGTGATGCTCTGAAGAACTTCCGCAACTCAGCAGGGAAGGCGAAGAAAGGATGGAAGGAAGCCACCATTCTTGTAGCTGATGAGTATCCCCAATGGAAAGTGGATGCTCTTCTCTGGATGCAATCGCAGTATGATGCTGCAAGTGGCTCCTTTCTACCTACTTTCATGAACGACTTGAAAACATGGTCTGCTACAAGTGTGCCTGACAAAAAACAAGTCAAATTCGTCATGCAATTCGTTTCATTCATGAAAAAGGAGGTCGAGGACTGTGGAGAAACAGGAATGGATACCAAGTGTCCTTTTGATCAGATGGGAATCCTAAACGAGAGCACTGCATACATTAAATCTCAACTCAACTTAGAGGAGGTATCTGTTGTCCTGATCGATGGTTGTGATTTAGAGGTACCTGATAAGGTTGCACAAAACGTCAGCCCGGGAAAACCTACCTTGTGGTTGCGTTAGATGCTTGCAGAGTGACTAATTAGATAAGTATACCTAAGTGAAACAGTTCCCATGAAATCATCTTCTCATTATTACAAATATGCCGAAGTTTCCTCCTCTAAATTGCCCTTCGAGATAATGATCAGCTAATCGTTCATATCTGAACCCGTGCTGGGTTAATTTGTCGAAGAAGACTGGTCGCGTGTCGTTCATCGTCACTCCTATAAGGCATATTGTATGTTGATGAGAGAGCTTTAGCAAGGAAGAAATGAGAGGATCATGGAGATAGTCTCTATATGCCAAGTCACTGCCAAATATAAAGTCGTACTTTTCATCGAAATCATCAACACCCCACACATATTCTGACACAGTCACCGATACTGGACGTTCTGTCCTATTTGATGGACTACCATTGTAAGTAAAAGCCGACCCTTCTTTCTTGACCATTAGCTCATCCCATACGTGAGGATTAGTGCGTATCGTTTTCTCCATCAGGCTTAGATGATCTTGCATGTCCGTCACCACCAGTTTCTTCAGTGGTATATTCTGCGCTAAAGCCAATAGGCAAACAGACAGGAAACCATTGCCACTTCAGAGGATATCAGATCGTAAAAGAATGAATGTGTAGAAGACATTACAATGAATCAAAGGCTGAATAAATACCGCAGAAAGTCGATACTAACCTTCCGAGCTCAATGGCTGATACGCCATCGTTGTCGCCTCGTTTGCGCTTGATGTCATCCAACCTCTTCAGGTTTTCGGACACATCAGCGATGTAATGCTCAAAATACTTCGCTTGTAAAAGAATGAATTTACAGATGAAATTGCAATGTATCTAGGAAACTAAATAGACTATTGGAAGAGTCGATATACTAACCTTCGCTATGGCTAGGCCAGTTGACCATAGACCACCACCGATGCCCGTGTTCCAATCCTCCCGGAAGTAGACAGGGGTGTCATCTATGGAGAGAAAGACCTTTTTGTCGCCCCCGCTGTTGTCTTCAGTCATGTCATGCTCCATATTATATCTACCATCAATAATATGCTTTCACTGCGATCGCACATCTCTTAAAATGCGCGAGAGGTGCAACGAGGCGAAAGCAAGAAGGGAAGAGAGAGCCACGAGAAGAACAGGCCACGTGAGTTTCTAAGCACCTTCTTCTACTTCTACAACACCGTATAATCATCAAGAACTACTAATTATTCTTTATACTACAGTCTTGGACTTAAGGGCTCCATTTTCAATCATTGCTTCTGCCACAATAACAGCATTCAAAGCTGCTCCCCTCAAAAGTTGATCTCCAACTACGAAGAACTCCAATGCATTATCGAATGCAATGTTCTTGCGCAGCCGACCCACCTCAATATCATATTGTCCAGTTGCAGTTAGCGGCATCGGATACTTCAAATTTGCAACATCATCGACCAGTTTTACACCAGGTGCTTCCTCCAAGGCCTTGCGCGCGGCTGCGACGTCCACTGGCTTTTCAAAGATTGCGACAATACTCTCGGAGTGGGCACGAGATGTGGGGATACGCACAGCAGTACAACTAACAGGGAAATCATCTGCCAAACCGCAAATCTTACGTGTTTCCCAAGTGACCTTCATTTCTTCCTTAGTATATCCATTGTCTTGGAATTTGTCAATGTGCGGAATCACATTGAAAGGAAGAGGATGGGCAAAGACCTTATTTTCAGCTACATCCCTCTCTCCGTTAAGAACAGCCTTGGTTCCCTCTACAAGTTCATCCATACCTGGCTGTCCAGCACCGGACGCCGCCTGGTATGTAGACATCACCATCTTGGAAAGTCCAAATAGCTTGTGCAAGGGCCAAACGGCCATAAGACCGATTGCTGTTGTACAGTTTGGATTGGCAATCAATTTCTTCCCCTTTGTAGCTTCAGCATTAATTTCAGGAACAACCAGTGGAATACCTTCCTTGTATCGGAAAGCGGAAGAGTTATCAATCACAATAGCTCCATCATCTCCAGCACAGATATTCTCGGCGTGAGCCAATGAAAAGTCACCATCTACTGCCAAGAACACAACATCACATTCTCTGGCGGAATCTTCGCTAAAAAGTTCGACTGTCACTTTACCAAATTTGGTGTCAACTTCTTTCCCAGCACTGCGTTCCGATCCAAAGATGCGGAGCGAGTCAACAGGGAAATCACGCTTCTCCAAACACCCAACGATTTCCTTTCCGACGGCTCCAGTGGCACCTACAATACCTACGTTGAAAGTGGACATACTCAGGGTAGTCGCAGATGTGTGTTGAATGTGAGCAGGAAGGCGAGCGGATGGACGGGCGAGGCTTTGTTTGTGTGATGTGAAGGAGGAGACTGACGATGAAGGTGTGAAGCCGTATGTGGTGGCAAGAGAGCCGACGGCAAGTAGGGCTGCAGCAGTGTTGAATTTCATGTTAGATTATTTGGATATCGCGAGGAATGACGGCTAGAAAATGTATTCCTTGATTCTACTCCGAGGAAGGTGATCAAAGTTGGAAGATATTTTTGTCGTGCATGCCCTCGCTGATCGCCGATAGCTGGATGTGATTGAATGTGCGGCGGGGGGTGAGGAGTCTGGCTGTCCCTGTTGGAGCAAGAAAGACCCTGTCTCTCTTTCCCGCGAGCCAACTGGACCCAAGCTGAAGCTCAACACATGTGAAGAAGTTATAGGAGAAAGAACAGATAATTTCACTACTTAAACACTAACAAATAATATTCTTCCAGCTCCAAACAAGGACAATTCATTGAAATGAAAACTGACTAAACTGACTTTCTCCATCAGCACTAATAGAAAGAGGACATTCCCGAGAGAGATGACATATCATCCTCCACAAAATTAGGCAGATCTCCATATCCTTGTGATATGGTAATTTGTTGTCCTTCGCGATTCTTCGCGGGTTCGTCTCTCTCGAAACACAAACGCATTGAACAAGCACCAAATGCACCACTTATTCTGTTGAGCATGCTCGTCTCAACACCTTCCTTGTCTGATTCTTTGCCGCTCCCGTGAGTCTCCTTGGCATTTGAATTGATAAGACTGCCAAGCATAGTTGCGTTCCTATTCTCATCGTTGGCCAAAGTCGATTGTACAGTTTGCTTTGCATATGCCAAAAGCAGCGCATCCTTTTGCAATTGTGCCTCATGCACTACATCACCCTCATTTCCGTCTTCATGCGACAAAATAGTCGGCAAAGTGGAAAGGTCGTTTGAAGCTGCGTCATCTTCTTGGGGCTCGTCTATCTTTCCAGTCGGCGTAATTAGGACCCTTATTACTTTGGTGAGGTTTTTGCGCTCCACTTTTCTTGTCGATGTTCGTACGATCCCATCTTCTGATGCTATGCTGAATACTTTGCTGATGACTCTGCTAATACTTCTGGCTCTCGGAGTACTATGTCCTCCTGCATTTTTATCAAATGATATTTGTGTAGTAGGAGCAGATACCACTGATGGTGTGCTTGTCATTCTGCTAAAGACTCTGTTGATACTTCTTACTCTTCCTTTGTCCTTATTCGGTTCTTCGACTTCGTTGGTAGGTTCAGGCTCGGATGAGAGAGAAGTAGTATGTTTTGCTTTCTGACACGTTAACGATACAACTTGCGTAGTCATTGCCTTTTGCGTGTTTGCGGTTTGTAATTACACTCAACGGGGATGGAGAATGTGCGGAATGTGCTGAAAACAAAGTTACACAAATCCTACAACAGAGCCGAACAGCGCGCGGGAAGGGGTGACTCTTGTTAAGAGTGTAGCCATTGTCCCACGAATTCCTCTGTAGAAGCTTTTGTACCTGGTGAAAT
>Ga0210309_1154667_pt1 | contig 8031 bp, 1 predicted proteins | sample R1088metaT_FD_159663 | JGI IMG/M metagenome (GOLD analysis project Ga0210309, IMG submission 159663) | Metatranscriptome of estuarine water microbial communities from the Columbia River estuary, Washington, United States - R1088... | ecosystem: Environmental > Aquatic > Marine > Intertidal zone >... | reverse complement strand
GAACAATAAACTTTTTAAAACTACCATACTCTCCGTGTGTTTGAAACATCTAAATACGAAAAATAATCCTCCACACACACTCTCTCTCTCCCAATCATGAAACTACCACCCAAATCACTCCTCCAACGAAATACTAATCATCATCATCATAATCATCACGATGATAACATTTCCGAACTTACCATGAATAACATGCACCCAGATGATAGTCTCTCGGATGATACTTCCTCATCCATCTCTTCTTCTTCCAACAACAATAACAATAGTAACGAAAAAGTGGTAGTGGGAAAGAATAAAACCAAGAATAAATTAACCAAATATTTAAAGCGGGCTGCCACTACGATGCAGCAGTCTGCTACTACTACTGCTGGCAACAATAGCTCATCATCGCCTATCACCACGAATAATCATCATCCTCGAGGAGTGCCAACAACAACTACAACAACTACTACTACAGCAACAACAAGAGCAAAACCGTCCACGTCAATCAAATTGAATAAAAAATGTACCATTGCCGATCAAATGGTAGCCTCCATGTTTGCCACCAACAACAACAACAACAACAACACCTCTTCTTCCACCACCAACACTACTCAATCATTATTATTATCCAAACAACAACGTATTCAAATGGGGGGGATGGAACGTGCTCAATCTTGGAAGATGGAGGCGGCAGCAACAACAACAGCAACAACGACTACTACTACCGAAGCAGCAGCTACTACTGTTGACTCTGTTGCTGCTATTGTTGGAAAACAATTGGATAGTGGTGCCTCTGCAACAGCTGCTACCAATCATGAAACTATGTTAGCACTATCCTCCTCCTCTTCCCAACATTCCCTCTCATCATCATCCTCCAACACCAACGCAAACACCAACACCTATAATACAACCACCAAAGATATTATGGAATATTCAACAATGAATATCACCCAACAAAATGCTTTGGGGTATAAAAGTATGGCGGTGGGTGCTGCTGCCATGGCGGTAGAGTTTGGTGGTACTTTTGCTACTACCACTGACGGTAGTAGGCAAAGAAGAAGTAGTGGTGGTGATGTGATTATTAATTATAATGGTGGTGATGATGATGATGGTGGTGATGGTGATAGTAAAAAGGGAAGGATGCTCATGGAAAATAATTATCGAAGGAGGACGACTGGGGGGGGAGATTTTGTACCACCCAGTAAAAGTACGAACAATCTATCCGATCTCGAGTTATTAGGACAGACTGTTCAATGTGTCAATGCTGCATTACAATCGGCCACCATTCCCTCCTCCTCCTCCTCTCCCACCACCACCAACAACAACAACAACAACAACAAGGATACCACTACTACCGCCGCCGCCGTCACGACTGCAAAGGAGGAGGAAGGTGATGAAATCAAGAATCGTTATCACATCTCCTCTCTCAAATTCAATCCCAGAGGATGTGTATGGTACATAGTACTTAACATTGCTACTACTACCACCACCAAGACTACTACTAATGGGACGAAAAAGAATCATCCTAATACATTTCTCCAAGTTCCCATCAAGGTTACATTATGTCATGCTTCTGCTGCTGCTGCTGCCAATGACAATCCTCCTCCTCTCAGCAACAAAAACAACAACAAAAATGGCATGGGATACAACAAGAACAAATCAACTACTACTATCAACAAGACTACATATTCCGTCAAAATCTCCTATCATTATGAACCTACTACTACTACTACTACTACTACCACATCTAATACGACGACAAGTACATTCCATACCAATTTCCCCACATTGGAATTTTCATCCAACAACAATAACAACAATATTGACGAGGAATTAATCACCCTCTGGATCAAATCTAATTCTGAAATTATCAACAGTATGGAATGGTTACGACGTAAATTGAAAAGATGGATTAGTCGATCATCTTCTTTGGGGATGATGATGATGACGACGGGAGGAGGAGGAGGAGGGATGGGACATCATCATCATCATCATGATGATAATTTGAATATAGTATTACCACCAGAGGTTAGTGTGATATTTCCTCAAGATTTGGATATGATTGCTAGAAGAAGAAGAGGAGGAGGAGGAGGAGGAGGAAGAAAGAGTTGGAAGAAGGATGATGATGATGATGATGATGAAGAAAAGGAGGAAGTTGTTGTTGTTGTTGGGGGTGATATGGTGGATTGGCACTTGATGAATAGACAGAAGATAGATACTAATAACCAAGGCGGCGGCGGTGGTGGTGGTGATGTCAATCATGATGAAGATGATCGATCTAGATCCTCCCCCCTCGACAAGAATAAGAAGAAGAAGAACAGTGACGACAGCAAGCGTGGTAGCGATAAGTCGATTGATCATCCCAGCAGTACAACCACCAAGACTGCGACGACTTGCTCCATGTCATCCTATTCACCTGTGGAGGAGTTGGATGATCATGATGATGCCAGTAGTAGTAGTAGTAGTAGTAGTAGTCGTACGGAGGAAGAGGAGGAAGAGGAGGAACGTATTATTGAGGAGGCTCGAATGGAGTTGATGGGGAAGAAGAATGGTGTTGGTAGTAGCATTGGCGGTAGCAATAGCAACGACGACTCGTCATATGTGCAGGAGGAGGAGGAGGAGAATAAGACGACGACGAAGCGTGGTAGTACTGTCGTCGTTCAACAGCAAACGATTGACCAGTTTAGGGGTGGATTGGTAAGTCAGCACACCATGAGACGTTTACTTGCCAATGACAACACCGAGGATGACGACGAAGAGTCCGAAGAGGAGGAAGATGAAGCGGAGGTGATGAAGCAAGTGGTCAAGGCAATGGAATCCATGCACTGTCCTCCGGGGGAAATTCGTCAGGCGAAGGAAGGGTTATTGAGCAGAAACACCATGCTCAAAATGAGGAACATTAGACCAGACCACGATGATGATGATGATGACGAAAATGAAAACATTCATACTGCGGTGGGGAAAGTGGCGAGCGCCGCCACGTCAGTTGTCGTCGGTCAGGATAGTGGTAGTGGCAGTAGCAGCGAGTCCGTCGCGAAGAAGTCGCATGTTAGTGCCAGTAAACAACATACGATTGACCTCTATAGGGATGGGTTGGTCAGCCAAAACACCATGAGACGAATACTTTCCAGTGATAATGAGTATGAGGACAACATGAAACAAGTGGTCAAGGCGATGGAATCCGAACACCGTCCCGATGGGGAAATTCGCGTAGCCAAGGCGGGATTGGTAAGCAGAAACACCATGTTGAAATTGAGAAATTATAGAGAGGCAAACGAGGAAAGCAGCACGGGTGCAACACGTCCTAGGAGAAGTATGTCGCAGACAGAACGCGATCAGTTGGACGATAACAAATCAACAAGCAGTTGGGAGGAAGATGAAGACTCTCCTGAAGCGGACGATGAAGAACGAATGAATAGGGCGTTTACAACTGAGGCAGAAACTCGTCAGGCTAGGAAGGGCTTGGTTAGCCAGCATACTATGAAGCGTCTCTCTTTGGATTCGGATAATCCACTTCCTGTCCGTGAAAAAGAGGTCAAGTCAACTCGTCGATATTCTCAAGGAGAAATGCGCATGTTGCTTCGAGGCTGCGCAAGCACGAGATCAATACTTGCAATGAATGGTACGGGTGCTCTGGGAGGCATGAAGAGAATTCCGTCCCAAATTCACGTCTCGTTCTCGGACGATGGTGATGATGATTCTGCTGATGCGGAAGAAGAGAAGAATCTGCAAGCAGCGGAAAGCAATAAAGTCATCGTTGCAGCAGCCAAGAACAAGAAGATAATATCTGAGGATGATGATGATGAAGAGAATACAGGAATGCTCGTCTTTTCAAATAATGCGCTTCGGCAGCCCGAAAAGCTTGATGTCCTTACAGAAGGGCAGTACTTCCTTGGCATCAGTATGCTTGTTTACATGTACTCTCACCTGCGTGAAACTTGTCGCATGGGCCATACACGCTGTAGCATGCATGATGTAGACACCCATTCGGTACAGTCTCAGTATAAAAAAGGCGAGGCTTCAAGATATTTGGAGACTACCAAAACAGCTGGATCAATCATCCGTCTTGTGATTGACGAGTTAGAAGATTGTAATGAAGATGATGCTGAACACGAAATTGTAGGCGGGGAAAGCAAAGAGTACGAGAGACTGCAAACTGCGCAGTTTCGTAAGTGGATTGATGATTCTAGAATCAGTCAAATGGATGAAGAAACCGAGCACATGCTTCTTGAAATGAAGAGGAAGGTTGCTCGCCACAGATGGAAGCGTGCCATCTCGGCAGTGCGCCTCAGTTACAGAATCAGTGGAGGGAAGCCACCGAAATGGGAAAATCCTGTAGTAGCCCCCGGCTGTGAGAATCAAAATAGATTCGTCGATATGAACGAAATGATGAATGAAACCATGAGGAATCAGCCCAAGTATTTCAAAGAAGGATCAGTGATGAATAATCTAATCGAATCAGGCATCGAGGTGGTTTGGTTTAGTGACCTGTCGCAGAATGATGTAGTCTACGGTATTTGCGTTCAGCGAGAGGAGAAAAAGATCACAGTCGCCTTTCGAGGTACAGTCAACGCACACAACTGGTCAATGAATTTCAAGTTTGACACAAATGAATATCGCAATCCCGTCAAAGTTAACTATCCTGGTAGAGAAGATGAACTCAGCCTTCATTCTGGATTTGCTTTGTATTTATTGCGAAAGAGAAAGGATACTGGTATGTCTAAGATGGATGAAATCTTCGAAAAGATTGAAAAAATCGGGAAAGAGCTTGCTCCAGATGGTGATTATAGGCTTTGTATTACCGGCCACTCCTTGGGAGGTGCTTTGGCAACATTGTTTGGATTTTACTGTGGAGCCAAACCTCGTTTTGCCCATTTGAGTACGATTTACATCTGGACATTTGCAGCCCCGCGTGTAGGAACGCAAGCCTTTATTCATGCATACCAATACTTGGAAAGGAATGGTAGAATTCGTCATGCTCGATTCTCCTGCACTAATGACATTGTTCCATTGATCCCTTTCTGTAACTTTGAGTACGATGATCTTCAATTTTACAAACACGTCGGTATGAGAATCCAGCTGCACGACACTGGTCGAATTGGGAAATGGCGTCTGCGCAATAACTTGGACGTCACGTACCCTCTTAAACATGATTGGCCGTCCGAGATACGAAGAGTGCTTACGAACAACATTTTTGCCAATCTGAATACTCCCAAGGGCTTTAAAGATTACCATGGTTTGACAGAGCACCAAAGGCGACTTCACTTCGCCATGACTTATCGCAAAGCACTTGGGTCTTCAACTCTCAATTCTGATAAGAGGAGAAATCGCATCAAAACACTTGACGAGTACTACCTCATCCGAGCTCATATTGCAACCGATGGTATCGCTGAAGAGGTTCTAGATATCCAGAAAGTAGACAAGGGAAAGAATAAGGGGGGACCATCGTCGAAATGGCTTGTCCGATTCCTCGTGGTTCTTCTACTCTTCACATGGGTTCTACTCATCTTGTCCATCACTACCGATGTTCCTCTCCACTGTGTTCTTGTACCTTTTACGATGGCGTTACACGGAATTGAGCATCTGATTCACCTACCCGTGGCGGTACCAACAGCAGTCTATCGATCGGCAACGTTCCGCACACATCAGATGATTCATTCTATGCTTGGTGGAACCAGACATTTCGGTAAATCCACGTTTGTTGCCCGCAAGGCCCCGTGTAACATCGATGTCATGAAGAAGCTCGCCACTGAGAGGGTCAAAAACAACGCTTCACGTCACGTGAAGGAAATCATCGACGCCAAATCTGCATTCTGGCAAGAAAATAGTTCCAAGTTTCAAGTGTTTGACAGAGCTTCAGCCAAATTGTACAATCTCGCAAGCATCGTAGACAATCTTGCTTCCCCTCGTTTGACAATTGGCAGTCCAGTAGAAGGAGCACCTTCGGATGGAGTGCAATACGAAGATGGGAATGAAGTGGGTGACGACTCAAAAGAAAGGACAAAAGAACTTGAAGTTGTTGAGTCCAGACTAAAACCCATTCAAGAGTACGCCACCAGTATCACCTTTGCGCCGAAACTCGACAATGGTTTGTACCTCGTTGGAGCCGGCGTTAGAAAGAAATCTGTTGTCAAAGTATACGCTGTGGCAATGTACAGTGCGCCTAACGTTCTTGCTAATGCTGCTTCTTTCACAACTCTCCATGACGCCGCAAGGACATTTGGCTCTTCATCGAGGATGACATCGTTTGTGCTAGAGATGGTGTATAGCGCGGGTGCTGAGAAGATCGCTGGGGCCATTGGCGAGGGCGTCAAGCCAAGGTATGATGGCGACCCTTCTGATATTGGAAAGTTGGAATCATTGATTGTTGAAGGAGTGAATGCCATTGGAGGTCAAGCGATCAAGGGCACAACGTTTCGTTTTGATTGTTCCGATAATGGAGTAAGTGTGACTGTGAACGGCGTAGAGCAAGGTGTGGCAGCGTTCAAGGGCTTGGGTAGTGCCTTCGTGGATGTCTTTATGGATGGTAACAGTGTCAGTCCAACATTGATAGAAAGCTGCTTGAAAACGTGGTCAAGTGATGAAAACAAGTCCGTTGTAGGAAGCGCTGCCGGAGATTCTACCCAATCCAATCTGAAAAGGGGAGTAGCTCAGGACAGAGCAGACAAGGCTGCTATGCGACAGAAAGTTGAGTCTCAGCTCAAACCAATTCAGGAATACGCTACAAGTGTTGTATTTAATCCCAAACTTGACGAGGGACTGTACCTCATTGGAGCCGGCGTTCGGAAGAAGTCAGTGGTGAAGGTTTATGCCGTGGCTTTGTATGGCTCCGCTTCATTACTGAGTGCTGTTTCTCCCGCTACACTTCGCGCTGCTGCTCGAACATTTGACGCTTCAACTCCTTTGACATCCTTTGTCCTAGAGATGACTTATAGTGCAAGCGCGGAAAAGATTGGAGGCGCAATCGCTGACAGTGTGAAGCCAAGATATAATGGTCCAGCTTCCGATGTTGATGTGCTGGAATCTTTGATTGCTGAGGGAGTCAATAAGAAGGGAGGACAAGCTAGCAAAGGCACAATATTCCGTTTTGACTGCTCTGACGAGGGAGTGACGGTTAGTGTCGATGGATCTGTTCAGGGTTTGGCTAAGTTTGAGGGTATAGGGAGTGCATTCGTGGATGTCTTCTTAGACGATAACGCAGTGAGCCCTACTCTCGTTAGCAGTTGTATGGATACCTTGTCGAATCCAGAAGCCAAGGCCACGGCTGTAGCACTGCTTGAGCTAGGTGGAACAGCTGGTGGAACGAGTTCCAATGAGCAAACGGATAAAAATTCATCGTCATCACTGCAAAAAGCCATCGAATCGAATATGAAACCCATTCAAGAGTATGCAACTAGCGTCACATTTGTGCCTAAACTATCTGATGGACTATATCTTGTCGGTGCAGGTGTTCGCAAGAAGAGTATCGTGAAGGTATACGCAGTCGCCATGTATAGCTCACCTTATGTTCTCCAAGTGCTATCAAGAAATTCGACATCAGGTATGCGCAATGCGGCCAGATCGTTTAGTCCTTCTTCTCCTTCAACAACATTTATCTTGGAAATGACTTACAGCGCTGGAGCGGAGAAGATTGCCGGAGCAATCGCTGAGAGCGTTAAGCCAAGGTATAATGGCCACCCGTCCAACATCAGCGAGTTAGAGGGTTTGATTGTAAAGGGGATTAACATGAAGGGTGGTCAGGCTAGCAAAGGAACAATATTTCGCTTCGACTGCTCACAAGAGGGTGTGAGAGTTAGTGTTGATGGATCTGATCAGGGTATAGCAGCTTTCGAGGGCATAGGAAGCGCATTTGTAGACGTTTTCCTCGATGACAATGCTGTTAGTCCATCCTTGATCGATAGCTGCGTGGAAACATGGTCTAAGGTTTCACTTGGGTAGACAATAACCATCTGAGAACTACATGCAGGTCGCTTCATCCGAGTTGCAATTCGGTTACATGTATACGTGAAAAGTTTAGGGTGTCGAACTTAGAACTAATCAATAAATGAG
>Ga0210309_1193204_pt1 | contig 8065 bp, 6 predicted proteins | sample R1088metaT_FD_159663 | JGI IMG/M metagenome (GOLD analysis project Ga0210309, IMG submission 159663) | Metatranscriptome of estuarine water microbial communities from the Columbia River estuary, Washington, United States - R1088... | ecosystem: Environmental > Aquatic > Marine > Intertidal zone >... | reverse complement strand
CTGGCACTATGCTTGGCAACCCCGATCAAGAACGCTTCTCTATTGTCACTGTTGTCAGTGGCGAGCTCGAATCCAGCGACGGCAGAACTCACAAAGAAGGCGACATGTTGCTACTGCCCCGCGCAAGCAAAGCCCTGCGCGCAGCTGCTGATTCAATCGTGCTGCAAACAACCATCCCGCGGTAAGCTCAGCCGCCGAATAACAACAAACTCAGGCAAGGCTCTACGCTTCGCTGAGCGGCACGTTCTGCTTATGAATAAAAAATCATTGCCAATCCAAGGGATTTCATTCATGTTCACTGCGTCTGGACGATTTGGCAGACGGTTCTCCTCCGGGAATTCTCGGGTTAAGAACTTCTATTTTCCGCCAATTTCCGTCACCCAAGATATCACCTCTCAGGGATAGCGATTTTGTACGCCCCAGCAGTGAGTGAAATCACACAATGGCGGCTTTGCCTACCTATTGTCCAATGACACCCTCAGGTGCTTTACAGCACATACAGAAAAAAACTTTGTATTATTCGTTGCTCAAAAAACCTGAGTGATCGCATCAAAGTCACCGCTAAAAATAGCACCCTCACCCAAACACCATTACCTCTTTCCAAAGGAATTCATCTACAGAATTCTACCACCTGCTGAATTATGAGCGACCAAGCTAAACAGGACTCCAGTCCCAAGAAACCCTCGTCCGATGAGACATCAAACTCACGACAAGCAAATGATGATAACTCTAGCGACCAGCCTCGCATCGGCCGAGTCAAAGGCCTAGGGCCAGTCAAAAAAGGATCTGGAAACAGACAGAATCAGGATTCAAACAATAATAATTCAGACGGACAACAAGGTGACAGAGCTCGTTCTTCCAATAAAAGAAGGAAAAACAATAACAACAACAACCGCAACAGAAGTAACAACAAAAACAGGCGAGACCGCCGAGACAACAATCGCGAGCGTAAGCCTATTGTTCTGACAGGTGATCCAGTCGACATCAATGGAATGCTTGAGCTGGCTCCTAAAGGCTTCGGCTTTCTGCGTGTGCCTGGAAAAAATTACGCTCAGTGCAAAGAGGACGTCTTCGTGCCGCCAGACTTTATCCGCAAGCATGGGCTTCGCGCTGGTGTCTGGATTCACGGCAAATGCCAAGACGGTCCTCGAGGCCCACAACTCACCGAGATTACCGCGGTCAATGACCTTTCTCCAGAAGACGCATTCAAGCTCCCCCATTTTGAGGAATTAAAGGCAATAAATCCAAACCGTCGAATTGCCTTCGAGACCACTCCCGAGCGTTTCACTACTCGAGTTCTCGATATTGTTTCCCCTGTTGGCCGAGGCCAACGAGGACTCATCGTATCACCCCCCCGATCAGGCAAAACGACCCTGCTCCTGCACATGGCAGAAGCGATCAAAGAAAAATATGACGAGTCTATCCACTTGATCATACTTCTTGTCGATGAGCGCCCAGAAGAAGTCACAGAGTTTCGCCGTTGCCTTCCCGATGCCGAGATCTACGCCAGTTCTAACGATGATGGCACGCGTAATCATTGCCGTATTTCCGAAATGTGTATCGAGCGCAGCAAGCGTCTTGTCGAAGGTGGCAAGGACGTGTTAGTTCTGATGGATTCAATCACACGTCTAGCTCGCGCTTACAATACGTCGATGCGCAGCGGCAAAGGTCGCGGCTACCAATCTGGAGGCATCGTCGCAGGAGCTCTAGAAATGCCACGTCGTCTATTTGCAGCCGCACGTAATACTCGTAATGCTGGCTCACTCACTGTTCTTGCAACTGCACTAATTCAGACTAACTCCCGGGCTGACGAGGCTATTTTCCAAGAATTCAAGGGGACTGGAAACATGGAGCTCGTTCTAGATCGTCGTATTGCAGAACAGTATATCTACCCAGCTGTTGATATTTTCAAATCGGGCACACGCCGAGAAGAACTCATCATGGCCGAGCATCAACTCCATAAGATCAACCTTATCCGCAGAGGCCTCGCTGGTCATCGCCCTGAAGAAGCAATGGAGAGGCTGCTCTTTTTCCTCAAAAAATTCCCTAATAATGCCCAGATGCTCATGGAGATCAAAGGCTAGAGAGTTTGTCATTTATAATTTCTGATTGTTCCTTGGCATGTCTACCAAACTCACTCGCAATTTTTCTATCATCGCCCACATCGACCACGGTAAGACTACCTTGTCCGATCGGTTGATGCAGTTCACCAAAACCGTCGCTGAGCGTGACCAACAAGACCAACTGCTCGATGCAATGGATCTGGAGCGGGAGCGTGGCATCACCATCAAATCTCACCCGGTCTCTATGTTATATGAGGCCAAAGATGGTCAGACATATCAACTAAATCTCCTAGATACACCGGGACACGTCGATTTTTCATATGAAGTTTCACGTTCACTTGCTGCGTGTGAAGGGGCTCTGCTTATCGTTGATGCTGCCCAAGGTGTAGAGGCGCAGACGATGGCCAACCTTCACCTCGCCAATGAACAAGAATTGACGATTATTCCGGTCATCAACAAGATTGATCTTCCTTCAGCTGATTTACCCAAAGTTCACAAGCAACTCGAAGACATCATCTGTATTCCTGCTGATGAAGCCATTCCGGCATCTGCTAAAAACGGCATCGGCATTGAAGATATTCTCGAAGCCGTCGTTGAACGTATCCCTCCCCCTGTCGAAAATCCGGACAAGCTGCTGCGCGCTTCTGTCTTCGATTCCGTCTATGATACCTTTCGCGGTGTCGTCTCATACGTTCGCGTGATGTCTGGTAGCATGAAGCGAGGCACTCGCATTAAGCTCTTTCACACTCCAAAAACATACGAGATTAAAGAAGTCGGGGTATTTACTCCAGGCATGAGCAAGCGTGATGAGCTAGTTGCAGGTGATGTCGGCTACGTCATTGCCAATATGAAGTCTGCTGACGAGGTGAAAATTGGTGACACTATCACTGATACTACTCACCCATGCCCAGAACCGCTTCCTGGCTTTAAAGAAATCCAACCGATGGTTTTCTCTGGCATCTACCCCGTCGACTCATCAGATTTTGAAGCTCTCAAGCTCGCAATGGGCAAGCTCCAGATCAATGACGCAGCCTTCACATGGCAATCAGAGTCATCAGTAGCTCTTGGTTTTGGCTTCCGCTGTGGATTCCTTGGCCTGCTTCACATGGAAATCATCCAAGAACGGCTCCGGCGTGAGTTCAACATGGATATCATTTCCACCTATCCATCCGTGATTTACGAAGTCACCAAAACCAGCGGCGAGGAAGTCATCATTGATAATCCATGCCTGCTTCCAGAGTCGCAAGAAGTTCAAGAAATCCGCGAGCCTGTCGTTAGGCTCTACATCATGATCCCTGGTGATTATATTGGTGAAATGATGAAACTCGTCATGGAAAAACGAGGTGAAATGGAGAACACCGAAACCATCGACGAAACCCGCGTTATGCTCACATGCACGATTCCACTCTCTGAAATCCTCATCGACTTTAACGACAAACTTAAATCCATGACTCGTGGCTATGGCTCTATGGATTATGAGCATGCTGGCTACAAGCCTGGCAAACTGGTGAAAATGGATATCCTTATCGCAAGCGAGCCTGTGGATGCATTTTCTTCGATTGTCCATGTCGACAAAGCAGCTCCCTACGGCCGCCACTTGTGTAAAAAGCTCAAAGAGGTAATACCCCAACAACTCTTTGTCGTCGCTATCCAAGCAGCTATTGGAGGCAAGATCATTGCCCGTGAATCTATCACAGCCATGCGTAAAAACGTGACCGCCAAATGCTATGGTGGCGACATCTCCCGAAAGCGCAAGCTGCTCGAAAAGCAGAAAAAAGGTAAAGCGAAAATGAAAGCAATCGGCAAAGTCAACATTCCGCAGGACGCCTTCATTAAAGTGCTCAAAAACGACTGATTCAATATCAGCACCTCTAACAATCTAGTTGCCCCCGTATCCGCCATGACAAAGTGTATCCTAATCACAGCACTCAGTCTCTGTATCTATGGTTGCAACGCACGCATGCTTTTCAGCTCAAACAATGAAGCTACCCCAGCTCTCAGTACCGAGCTCGGTATAGCCTCTTGGTATAACATCAAAACGAACCGCGGCACACATACTGCCAGCGGCCGCCCGCTATCGAATGACGCACATACGGCAGCACACAAAAACTGGCCTATGGGCAGCCAGATTAGAGTAACTAACTTAAATAATGGTCTCTCAGAAATACTTACAGTTACAGACCGGGGCCCCTATACCAAAGGGCGGGTTATCGATGTCACCTCAGGAAGCGCCAAACGCCTTGGCTTTTATGAAAACGGTATTACTCGCACTAAGGTCGAGCTACTAAGCCAAGGTAATTGGAAATACCAACATTGAAGGATCCGAACATCTAATCACTAGGACGAATCATGCGCACACTTGCCATCGGAGACATACACGGATCAAATAACGCACTCACAGCGCTATGCGACTACGTTAATTTTCACAGTGACGATATAATCGTTACACTAGGTGACTATATCGATCGCGGCCCTGACTCCAAAGAGGTTATCGACGCACTCATCGAACTTAGAAAAAATTATCGCGTTATCACTCTCAAGGGGAACCACGAAGTGATGATGGAAAACTCCCTCATCTCAGAGCAAGAGCGCTACTTCTGGCTCTATAACGGCGGTGAGGCAACCATGCGATCTTTTGACCTTCAACCGCCGCTGTTAAGCAAAGAAGATATCCCCCAAACATATTGGGACTTCTTTCAATCATGCGAACCATACTATGAGGCGGATAATCACATCCTCGTCCACGCTGGTCTTGAGCCTGAAACTGACCTCAAAGATCAAGAAGAAAACTTTACTCTGTGGCAGCGCATTTTTGAAACAAAACCTCACAAATCAGGCAAGACCATCGTCTGTGGTCACACTCCACAGCTAGAAGGATACCCTCTCAAGCTTGATCACGCTATATGCATTGATACATCAGCCTGTCGTGATGGCTGGCTCACCTGCTTAGACATCGACAACGGTCATTACTGGCAAGCAAATGAAGCTGGTGAAACACGCCAAGGATCTCTCTAAAAGCCATCAACCTTAGGCATCTCTATTTGGAGGTTGGCATTTCTCATTTTAACCCTAAATAAAACCCGTGAACGAATTTCAAACAGACGACCTCCGCATCAGCGAAATCAAACCATTAATTTCGCCAGCAGTACTCTCTCACCATTTACCTATTCCAGACAGTGCTGCGCAAGTAGTTGCAACGGCTCGCAATGCAAGCGAGCAGATTTTAAAGGGAAAAGATGACCGGCTCATGGTTGTCGTTGGCCCATGTTCTATACATGATCCGGGAGCCGCTATCGAATATGCGACTCGCCTCAAAGAAGCTAGCAAGCGCTTCTCAGATGACCTCCTTGTCGTTATGCGTGTTTACTTTGAGAAACCCCGCACCACAGTAGGCTGGAAAGGCCTTATCAATGACCCTCACCTTGATGGATCCTTCGACATCAATCATGGCCTTCATATAGCCCGCGAATTACTTATCGAACTTGCAAAAATAGGCATGCCTGCGGGCACAGAATTTTTAGATACTATCTCACCTCAGTATTACGCTGAGCTGATAAGCTGGGGAGCGATCGGAGCACGCACGACAGAATCTCAGATTCATCGTGAGCTCGCCTCAGGACTATCAATGCCAGTCGGTTTCAAAAATGGGACAGGAGGATCAAATCAAATCGCCTTCGACGCCATTCAGGCCTCGGCGGGACAACATCACTTTCTCTCTGTAACCAAACAAGGGGTTACTGCCATCGTATCAACCAAGGGGAATGATGCCTGCCACCTGATACTAAGAGGGTCCTCAAAAGGCCCCAACTACGATGCTGAGAGTATTAAGGAAGTGACTAAGCAACTCGAAGCAGCTGGCTTACCCAAAGCCCTGATGGTTGACTGCTCACACGGAAACTCTCTCAAAGATTACAGAAATCAACCAGCTGTGGCCCAGTCACTTTGTGAGCAAATCGCAGCAGGCAGTCAGGCTATCACCTCTGTGATGGTTGAAAGTAACCTCGTTGAGGGCGCTCAAAAACTTCAAGGTAGCCTGGCTGACTTAACCTATGGGCAGTCCGTGACTGATGAGTGCATCAACTGGGAAACCACTGAAAACATGCTCGAAGAATTCGCCAAAGCTGTCCAAGCAAGGCGACTAGCTAGATAAGATTACAAGCTGATCAGCTTAGCTCTCTTTATCTGTTTCTGAAACGCGCCAGATTGCCGCGAGAAGACTGCCAATAAGGCAGTGATATACAGCGGAGATAGCACATGGAGTTGCCGCAAGGAGTGTAAAGTGCTGCTTGGCCAGGGCACTGCCGAGTCCTGAATTTTGCATGCCCACCTCAATGGACAAGGTGCGCTTGTCCCCTTCTGCGAGCTTGGTAATATAGCCAATACCGTATCCCAACAAAAAACCAAGTGCGTGCAGAATAAAATGGCGATCAACAAAGCTCCAAAATAAGCGATGATATTTGATTTTGTCGCCCCCACGATGCCACCAACAATAAGTACAATCACAAGAATCGACACAATCGGTGAAACTTTTTTCACAGCATGCAGCTTATGACCAAAAAACTGGTTAATCAACACTCCGCCAACAACAGGCAAAAGCACAATAGTCAGCATACTTCGAAACATAGCCCATGCATCAACATCTAGAATAGCACTCGCATAGGCTTTCGTCAGCAAGGGGGTGAACAAAATCGCAGCTAGTGTAGAACACATGGTCATCAAGACACTCAAGGCAACATTTGCCCTGGCAAGATAGCAAATAACATTGGACGCCGTACCACCTGGGCAACAACTCACCAGAATAACTCCGAGCTTCAACATCGGTGGCAAATTAAAAATAGTAGCCACAGACCAGCCTAATAAAGGCATAATTAAAAATTGAGCAAAGACACCTAAACCAACAACCCAAGGTCTCTGCAAAACTGCCTTAAAGTCGTCGACACTGAGAGTGATACCCATCCCAAGCATGATGACGCCCAAACCAAGATTGATTAAGCGAATATCCGTGCCTGGAAAATCACCAGTGATGAACCATGTAAAATGATCAGGATAGAACCAAGCCCAGACCGTGCCAAGTATCGTCCACAACCAGAAAAGGTTGCTTATTGTGTGAACAATTCGCCAAATCACTGTTCAAGCGGGTGACTTTCTTACCATCTATAAAAAACTTACTCCCCGATCTGAACCTCAGCCTCAATATCACCTAAGGCCCACTGAATTCCCTTCAGGTAATGCTCCAGCACGTTTGGGTTAGCAAAAACATGATCGTTATGACCGAGAGAACTATAAAAGACACGCCCCTCGCCGTGATGCTTGATCCAACTCACTCCGTAACTTTGATCTTCTCGTTTTCCTTTAGTAAGATCGGTCTGCTCCGGATCAAGCTTGAGTAGAATATGTAATTTATCAGGATCGTAAGGAGCTTTGAACTGGTAGATCTCCTCCTTAAAGTTGAGGTTCGCCCCCTTCAAGTGAGCACAGCATGCATGCTCCTCCTGACCTTTCTCTACCATGATGCTCACTGGAGTTCCGGCATTCCATGGGTGCCCATCAAAGTAGCCACCAATCATCTCGCCATATTCACCCCATGAGTAGTAAGTATCGGTCGCCGAATGTATACCAACAAAGCCCTTACCTCCTTTGAGAAAAGTCATCAGGCTCTGCTGCAGGCGAAGTTCCCTCTCGGCGGCTTGCTTCTTTTGCTCTGGATTCATTTTGAGCCACACTTTCTTCTCGGGCTTAAAAACATCCTTGGTGGTATTTAAAAAACAAACCGCGTCGAACTGGTCGATCACGCCAGGTTCAAAATTATTCATATCATTACTGACAACGACATTGAACGCCCCCGTCATTTCAGCCATTAGGCGCATTGTTTCTAGCCCAGTAGGAATTGATTTGTGCCGATAACCACGTGTTACCGAATAAACCAAAAGTTTTCGCTCTTGCTTGGGAGTGACTGCATTTATACCCGTGAGCCCTTTAGCTACCTCCTGACTCCAATTAGT
>Ga0210309_1045152_pt1 | contig 8069 bp, 6 predicted proteins | sample R1088metaT_FD_159663 | JGI IMG/M metagenome (GOLD analysis project Ga0210309, IMG submission 159663) | Metatranscriptome of estuarine water microbial communities from the Columbia River estuary, Washington, United States - R1088... | ecosystem: Environmental > Aquatic > Marine > Intertidal zone >... | reverse complement strand
TGGGGACTCACGTTCGACATTGCGGTGCGCGGTCACTTTGACGCTGACCCCTTTTTTTTCCACCGCCAATAGCTCTGCGGCATATTCACCGCCTTCGCCATTAAAAAGTGTGATTTCTTGACCGACAGTCATGCGTAGTGCCGACGCAAGGTGGCGTGCTGCGCGCTCGTCGAGGCTCAGCTCTGCGCCACTGGCAAGGTGCAGCTCGGTAAATATTCGAGGTATGCGCATAGGCGTTGTTTAAACAGTTTCCGAAAAGCCAAGGTTGCGACAGAGGATATCAGTAACTTGCCATTGATTCATGGTGTAAAAGTGTAAACCGGGTGCGCCACCATCGATTAGCTTTTGGCTGAGTTCGGAAATAATATCGATGCCGTAGCTGATCAAGTCTTCCTGATTGCTACTGCGCTCTTTCAGCTGCCAGCGCAACCAGCGCGGGATGTCGGCGCCGCAGCTTTCGGAGAAGCGGACCAAATTGGCATAGTTGGTGAGTGGCATAATGCCTGGAATAATCGGCGCGCCAATGCCCGCTTTGGCACATTCCTCAACAAATTTAAAATAGCCATCGGCATTGTAAAAATACTGGGTAATCGCACGGTTTGCGCCAGCCTTGAACTTTTCGCCGAGCCAAAAAATGTCGCGGCTGTAGCTTTCTGACTCAGGGTGAATCTCGGGGTAGGCGGCCACGTTAATATTAAAGTGATTGCCGGTTTTTGCCCGAATAAAGGCCACCAGTTGGTTGGCGTGGACTAGCTGACCAGCGCCACCCATACCTGAGGGCAAGTCACCGCGCAGGGCGACGAGATTTTTAACACCCATGGCTTTGTAATCATTCAGCAGTGTCAGTACTTCATCTTCACTGCTGCCGCCAAAGGATATGTGAGGGGCAACATCGTAGCCATCGGCCAAAATTGCCTTCACCTGATCGAGGGTGGTGGAGCGCGTCGAGCCGCCCGCGCCGTAGGTTACCGAGAAGAACTCTGGGGAAAACTTGCCCAGCTCTTTGCGTGTGGTCGCGAGGTTTACTTTTCCTTGATCGGTCTTGGGCGGGAAAAACTCAAAGCTGAGAAGTGGGCTGCTGTTCATTCACGGTTATCCTATATAGCGATTCTTTCTGTCGCAGGCTGATCGCACCCTTGCGCGCCTGACGCGCGCAAGGGTGCGTCTGCGGTGTTTAGTACTTGTAACTGTCACCCTTGAATGGACCATTGATGGGTACATTAATGTAATCTGCTTGGGCCTGTGTCAACTTGGTGATAACGCCACCGAAGCCAAGCACCATATAGCGCGCGACTTCTTCGTCAAGATGCTTTGGCAGCACTTCAACACTGAGCATGGCGGCCTTAGTGGCCTCGTCCTGTGCAGCATATTGCTTGGTGAAGAGATCCATTTGCGCCAGCACTTGGTTGGCAAACGAACCGTCCATGATGCGGCTTGGATGACCTGTGGCGTTGCCCAAGTTGACCAGGCGGCCTTCCGCCAACAACAACAGATGATCGTTGCTCTCGCGGTTGCGGTATATCTTGTGCACCTGTGGCTTGATCTCTTCCCACTGCCATGTCTTACGCATAAAGGCGGTGTCGATTTCATTGTCAAAGTGGCCGATATTGCAGACAACACAACCGCTTTTCAGGGCGCTGAGAATATCTTCACCGCAGACATTGTAGTTGCCAGTACTGGTCACCAGCATGTCAGTATTGGCGAGTAGCTGAGTATTGACCCCTTTGCTGACATCGCCGTCGATGTAGGTTGACACGACTTCGAAACCGTCGAGGCAGGCCTGCATTGCGCAGATCGGGTCAGCTTCGGTAATTTTAACAATCATGCCTTCCTGACGCAGTGACTGCGCGGAACCTTTGCCCACATCGCCGTAGCCAATAACGATCGCTTTCTTGCCGGAGAGCAAATGGTCGGTCGCGCGCTTAATGGCGTCGTTGAGACTGTGGCGACAGCCGTACTTGTTGTCGCACTTCGACTTAGTGACGGAGTCGTTTACATTGATCGCAGGCACTTTGAGTTCGCCGCGCTTGAGCATTTCATACAGGCGATGAACACCGGTGGTGGTCTCTTCGGTAATACCGTGAACATTTTCTAACACTTGGGGGTATTTCTTGTGCAGCAAGTCTGTGAGGTCGCCACCGTCGTCCAAAATCATATTGGCATTCCAGGGTACCCCGTCTTTGAGCACCTGCTGCTCTAAGCACCACTCGTATTCTGCTTCTGTTTCGCCTTTCCACGCAAAGACTGGCGTGCCGTTGGCTGCGATTGCAGCAGCGGCATGATCTTGGGTGGAGAAAATATTGCACGAAGTCCAACGCACTTCTGCGCCCAAGGCTTCGAGAGTTTCAATCAGAACCGCGGTCTGAATGGTCATGTGGATACAGCCGAGAATACGTGCGCCGGCCAGTGGTTGCGCTGCGCGATACTTCTCGCGGAGGGTCATCAAAGCCGGCATTTCTGTTTCGGCAATAGAAATTTCTTTTTTGCCCCAGTCGGCTAAAGAGATATCAGCGACTTTGTAGTCGGTAAAGGTGGTGTTCAATGCGTTGCTCATAAATTGTTGCCTGTAAGAATATGTTTTGTATGAAATAGAGGAAGTCTTAAAGTGCTTTTTTCAGCTCAGCAGCTTTATCTGTTCTTTCCCACGTGAAATTTTCTTCTTCGCGACCAAAATGACCGTACGAAGCAGTTGCTTGATAAATGGGGCGTCGCAGATCAAGCATCTCGATCAGTCCGCGCGGGCGAAGATCAAAGTGCTCACGGATCAAGGCGACTATTTCGCTATCGGGGAGTTTGCCTGTGCCGAAGGTATCAACACTGATCGATGTTGGCTCAGAGACACCAATAGCGTAGGACACCTGAATTTCACAGCGGTCAGCCAAGCCTGCTGCGACAATGTTCTTGGCCACATAGCGACCCGCGTAAGCCGCAGAGCGGTCCACTTTGGTAGGATCTTTGCCCGAAAACGCGCCGCCGCCGTGGTGCGCCATGCCGCCATAGGTGTCGACAATAATTTTGCGGCCGGTGAGCCCGCAGTCGCCCATTGGGCCACCGATAATAAACTGGCCAGTCGGGTTGATGTGGTACTGGGTGCCAGCGTGTAACCACTCTGCAGGCAGAACCGGGCGAATAATTTCTTCCAAAACAGCCTCGCGCAAATCGCCTTGAGAAATCGCCGGCGAGTGCTGAGTAGACAGAACAACCGCATCAATGGCGACGGGTTTGCCGTTTTCGTAGCGCAGTGTGACCTGACTTTTCGCGTCTGGACGCAGCCACGGCAAAACACCGTTTTTGCGCAGACGCGCTTGGCGTTCCATCAACCGATGGGCGTAATAAATGGGCGCAGGCATCAGCACAGGCGTTTCGTTGCTGGCGTAGCCAAACATCAAACCTTGGTCGCCAGCACCGATATCTTTGTTTTCGCTCTCGTCGACGCCCTGGGCAATATCGCTGGACTGCTTGCCTATCGCATTAAGTACCGCGCAGGAATTACCATCGAAACCCACGTCCGAGCTGTCGTAACCGATGTCCGTAATCACATCGCGGACAATTTGCTCAAGATCGACGTAGGTATTGGTGCGCACTTCACCGGCAATAATCGCCATGCCTGTTTTAACCAACGTCTCCACGGCGACACGGGAGTGCGGATCATCTGCAAGAATGGCATCTAGGACGGCGTCAGAGATTTGATCAGCCATTTTGTCGGGGTGGCCCTCAGAGACCGATTCGGAGGTAAAAATAGGGTAGTTGGACATAAGTTTAGTTGCTCTCAATGTTAAATAGCGTGGTGTTTTCCACCAATGGTTAATATCAGGCTCTTGTAAGCGCGGGTTTTACAAACTGACGAAGTTGAATGCGAAAGCCGTTGCGCTGGGTAAGATAAAGGCTATTGCCCTCTTCAAGTCCCGCGCTTTCGGCCCAGCGTGTTAGCTCTTGCGGCTCAAACCCGAGCCACAGATCGCCGCAGGCGGCCTTAACCCACTCTTGATTGTGCGCGCAGAGATCGGTGATCAACAGAACGCCATCGGCGTTTAGCAGCTTTGCGCAGTCGGCGATAATCTCTCCGGGGGTGGGATTGTGGTGCAGCACCATGTTCAGTGAAATACAGTCGCTGCGCAGGCCTTTGCTCAAGGCGAGATCAGTATCACCCAAAAGCAGCTGAATATTGGTCAAGCCCTGGGCGGTGGCCCTGCTGCGGCATTGTTCAAGCATTTCGGCAGCGTTATCAAGGGCCGTTACCTGCTGAAAAAGACTACACAGTTTAGGCAGAAATTGGCCGTAACCGGGTCCTATTTCCAATGCAGAGCGACGAAGGTGCGCGCTGCTCGCCAAAAAATTCTCGACGCTGTCGCCATAGTCAGACCAGCTAGCAATTAAATCTTGGTTTTCTTCAAACCGCGCAGCGTTCTGGTTAAAAAAGGCCACCGACGCCGCTGCACGCTCTTTGTTGATGGTTTCCAGACGTGTGCGCAAGCCGGGATCCAGTGCTGCATCGTCAATGGTGTGGAACAGAACTTGCTGCAAGCTCTGTAAATCGGTATCGGGATGCAGCTGATTGCGGCGATAAAAAATCGTTGTGCCCTCGCGGCGTGTCGCCACCAAGCCCGCGTTGGCCAAAATCTTCAAGTGATGACTCATGGCCGACTGCCGAATGTCAAACACCTGACACAGCTCAAGCACCCCATAGGCGTTTTGCTGCAATACCTTCAATACCTGCATGCGCAGAGGATCGCCCGCCGCTTTACAGAGGGCGGTGATGGCGCTGGTATCGGTCGCAGAGCGCGGCTGATCGGAAAATTGACTGAGATTATTCATGGGGCGGGACTGTAGCATAGCCATTTTTATATATCAAAATATTTTTATATATGCTCCAAATGCAATCAAACAGCGTCTAATCAATTGGCCAAAGCCTCTTAGAAACTAGGCTAAATCACGCGATATCGGTTTACTGAGACCCCCGTCTGGGCGACAATACGCGCCTCAAAATTTTCCTTTTAGGAGTGACAATCCATGGCCTCACGTCGAGACCTTGCCAACGCAGTTCGCGCCCTTAGCATGGATGCAGTACAACAGGCCAATAGCGGTCATCCCGGAGCCCCTATGGGCATGGCAGATATTGCCGAGGTGCTGTGGAATGACTACTTATCCCATAACCCTGCCGATCCAGCCTGGGTTAACCGAGATCGCTTCGTTCTCTCCAATGGCCACGGCTCAATGCTGCTCTATTCATTGCTGCACCTCACGGGCTACGACTTGCCGATCGAGGAAATAAAGAATTTCCGCCAGTTGCACTCCAAGACCCCGGGGCACCCCGAATATGGTTATGCGCCGGGCGTGGAAACAACTACTGGCCCGTTGGGTCAGGGTATCAGCAACGCCATCGGTATGGCGCTGGCTGAAAAAATTCTCGCGGCGCAATTCAACCGTCCAGGCCACGAACTTGTTGATCACCACACTTATACATTTCTTGGCGATGGCTGCTTGATGGAAGGTATCTCCCATGAAGTGTGCTCTCTCGCTGGCACCCTCAAGCTAGGTAAGTTGGTTGCGTTTTACGATGACAACGGCATCTCTATTGATGGTGAAGTTGAAGGCTGGTTCAGTGACGACACTCCTGCGCGATTTGCCGCCTATGGCTGGCAAGTGATTGCCAATGTTGACGGCCACGATAGCGCTGCGATTAAAGCGGCCATAGAACAAGCCCACGCTGAGACAGGCAAGCCAACCTTGATTTGCTGTAAAACAATTATTGGTTTCGGCTCGCCCAACAAGCAGGGCAAAGAAGATTGCCACGGTGCCGCACTAGGTGCTGCGGAAGTTGCGCTGACACGGGAAGCCTTGGGTTGGCATCACGCGCCATTCGAGATTCCTGCGGAGCACTACGCTGCATGGAACGGTGTTGCCAAAGGCACGGCTGCACAGGCTGCTTGGCAGAAGAAATTGGCCAGCTATCGCGCAGCCTTCCCAGAGCTGGCCGCTGATTTTGAGCGCCGCACGCGCGGCGATTTACCAGCCGACTTTAGCGCCAAGGCCGATGCCTATATTCGTGAATGCCAAGCGAAGATGGAAAAAATTGCCTCGCGCAAAGCGTCACAAAACTGCCTCAATGCCTTTGGCCCAATGTTGCCAGAACTGCTGGGTGGCTCCGCTGACCTTGCGGGATCAAATCTGACCATTTGGTCTGGTTCGAAAGGCGTTAGTGGCGACGATGCCAACGGAAACTACATTTATTACGGTGTGCGCGAATTTGGCATGAGTGCCATGATGAACGGTATCGCACTGCACGGTGGCTTCATTAACTATGGCGCGACATTCCTGATGTTTATGGAATACGCACGCAATGCTGTGCGCATGGCAGCACTGATGAAGCAGCAAAGTATTTTTGTCTACACCCACGACTCGATTGGTCTCGGTGAAGATGGTCCAACCCACCAGCCGGTTGAGCAGCTCAGCGCGCTGCGCTCAACACCTAACCTGCACACTTGGCGCCCCTGTGACACCGTGGAGTCAGCGGTCTGTTGGAAAAGTGCTATCGAACGTCGCGATGGCCCCAGTGCCCTAGTATTTAGCCGCCAAAATCTTGCACCAATGGCCCGCTCTGAAGAGCAGGTTGCCGCCATCAGTCGCGGTGGTTACGTGTTGCGCGACTGCCTTGCCCCGCAGGCGATTTTGATTGCTACCGGTTCAGAGGTTGAGCTGGCCATGCTCGCTGCAGAACAGCTGGCAGCCCAAGGTGTTCAGGCGCGTGTGGTGTCAATGCCCTGTGCCGAACTATTCTCAGCCCAAGATGCCGCCTACCGCGACGCCGTTTTATCGCCGAGCATTCGCGCCCGAGTTGCTGTTGAAGCGCTGCATGCGGATTACTGGTACAAGTTTGTCGGTCTCGACGGTCGTGTTGTCGGCATGACCAGCTTCGGCGAATCTGCCCCCGGCGATCAGTTGATGAAAGCCTTTGGTTTTACCGTTGAGAATGTCGTTGCCAACACGTTGGCGGCCATCGGTTAATGCTGCGTATAGCCATTAATGGCTACGGCCGCATTGGCCGCTCCGTGCTGCGCGCCCTTTACGAATCGGGCGCGCGCAACACTGTTCAAGTGGTCGCCATTAATGAGCTCGCCGACAGTAAAACCATCGCCCATTTAACCCGCTACGATTCTACCCACGGTCGTTTCCCCGGTATTGTTACTGATCACGACGACAGCCTCTGCATCAATGGCGATACCATTGCCATCTTTCACGAAAAGCAGTGGAGCAACTTGCCTTGGCACGCACTGGCGGTTGATGTCGTGCTGGAGTGCAGCGGCAGCTACACCGACCGTGATACCGCCGAGCAGCATATTCACAGCGGTGCCAAGCGAGTACTGTTTTCGCAGCCCGCGGAATCCAGTGTTGATGCCACCATTGTCTATGGCATTAATCATGAAACCTTGACCGGCAGTGAAACCGTTATTTCCAGCGCCTCCTGCTCCACCAATTGTGTTGTCCCAGTGATTCAAGTGCTTCACGACCGCTTTTATGTGGAGGGCGGCGCCATCACTACCATTCACTCGGCTATGAACGACCAGCCTGTGATTGACGCCTATCACCACACCGATTTGCGTAAAACCCGCGCTGCGATGCAGTCGATTATTCCTGTCGACACCGGTCTCGCGCTCGGGATTGACCGCTTAATGCCAGAACTCACGGGGCGCTTCCAAGCGCAGGCCATGCGAGTGCCAACCATGAATGTCTCAGCCATTGACCTCTCGCTAATGGTGCGCGAAAAGGTCGATGTTGCTGCGATTAACAGCGCTCTTGCAGAGGCTGCCGACGGATTTTTGCAGGGTGTCTTGGGCTATACTGAAGAGCCACTGGCCTCCTGCGATTTTAACCACGACCCGCGCAGTGGCATTGTTGACGCCAGCCAAACCCGTGTCAGTCAGGAAAAATTAGTCAAAGTCTTGATCTGGTTTGACAACGAATGGGGCTACGCGAATAGAATGCTCGATACTCTGATGTATTGGCAGGGGCTGCCCAAGTTAAAACACTAGTTATTTTTAAAGGACTGTTATGACCGTCAAATTGATGAC
>Ga0210309_1011714_pt1 | contig 8131 bp, 4 predicted proteins | sample R1088metaT_FD_159663 | JGI IMG/M metagenome (GOLD analysis project Ga0210309, IMG submission 159663) | Metatranscriptome of estuarine water microbial communities from the Columbia River estuary, Washington, United States - R1088... | ecosystem: Environmental > Aquatic > Marine > Intertidal zone >... | reverse complement strand
CCCAGCTTCCATCATGAATGTATAATCTCAATACGTGGCACGGAATAAACGGACCCAGTCATCAATTGCATTGTGAATGCTCTCGCGCAGTCCTCCATCTCTAACAAATCGCTCTAAGAGTGGCCCAGTCCCAGCAGGTGAGCTTCCGTCAACATGGTAATCAACAATATCGTAACCTTCACCAAGTTCAACGGTACCATCTACATCGGGAAACGTCACTTTGCCATGACAAGTTTGTTTATGATCATCGCCAAGAGTCAACACCCAATCTACCGTGAATCCAAACTCATAAATATATCTTTTTTTCCCTCGAACTGCTGCGTAGGAAGCATGTCCCTCTAACTTTGATACTTTTGATACTACAGCATGGGCACCAGGTGATGGTGATCCTTCAGGTAGAACGTACTCGGACGTAAGCAATGCAGCTTCAAGCGTCTCCTTTGCCCAAGATGTGACATCCCTCTCTTCCCAGGTTCCTGCGTTGTTCCATGCCGAAGTTCCTTTCGTCACGGGGAGATGCTTCGGTGAATTATCATCCTCAGTCGGAGCATTGGGATCAATCCTTTTGGGGGCAATATCACCAATGAGCTGTTTGCTTTCCTCACTTATCTCTCTATCAAAATAAGAAGTTTTCTTTCCATCAGATCGAATTTTGTAGCCTCGAACGTGATCCGATTTTGTGAATAGATCAGTATCTCCGTCCTCTTTCACATCACTAGTTTTTGTTGATTTACCTGAAGACGTTGGCTTTGTTGTATTTGTTTTTGCTGCGTCTTTCTTTGCCGGTGTCACTTCCTTTGGTGGTTCTGCAACTCCAGCATCAGCATTAGCTTCTGTGGCAGCCGCCAAAAATAATTTCTCCTCTTGTTCCTTCTTTTCCTTGGCAGCGTCAACCTCTCGCTTCAGTGCCTTGTTGGCTGGTTCTAATGATAGAGCTCTCTCAAATGATGCCAATGCTTCCGAAGTGTTGCCACATGCATTGCAGGCCTGTCCCTTCCGCCAATGCGCCTTGACATATGTTGGGTCATTCTCGCATGCTTGTTCGGCAGAATCAAGTGCCTCGGATACTTTACCCATTTGCAATAGCACAAGCGACAGATTGGAGTACAGAATTGCAGCCTCTTTCTTTGCAGATTCATCATCCGAGATAATTGACAAGAGAACTTCAATTCCTTTGTTGTAAAGAGATGCAGCATCTGGATAATTTCTCCCGCCCACACATGCCCGTCCCCTGTTTTTGATCTCTTCGACCAGCTTCAGCTTTGATGGGACATCGTCTGGTGATGCAGATAAAACATCAGAGTGTGCGGAAGGTCCGCCGCCGAAGCCCATGCCCATGCCCAATGACATTGTTGTTGATGATTAATAAGAGTTGCAGAGATATGACGCTCTATGAAAAAATGAATTGAGGTGGTGAGCAGATTTCGACTTCGATCGATCTTATGCATCTTCTTCACGGGAGGAGCGATCTTTTTTCAGACAGACCGCCCGTGCGAGTTGAGCGCCGTACGCGAGGGAAAGGTAGGGGAAGCTCTCTACATCGACCCCAAGCCACGGAGATCAAAGAAACACAACTATGGTAGATATCGTGATTTACTTTATTGACAATGAAAACACAAGAAGGCGACAAGCCTACATAAAAACACTAACACCTCTCAAACACTTTGTAAAGGCTATTCAAATTCGCCAATTTGACCGCTGAGCCATTGCTTGCTGATTTCTGAGGCGGGACCAGCAAGTAACTGATTGCAGGGAATAGAGTGTGTCTCACATATTGCTTCGCCTCATCATCAATAAAGTCGGGACTTTCACTTTTCTCACTCTCTTCGTCGTTGGTGGAAGCAATAGGAGGTTCCGCGTAAAATGATGCAAGCTCCCTGCAGACTCCCTTGAAACATGGCTGTTCTTCCGACCAGTCAACCTCAGTGGCGAGTCTAATCAAGAAAAGTGGAAGTGCGTGTGGTTGCGGAACGTGTCCATCAAGTAATATTGGGAGTCCTGTGATGAATAGTGCTGTTACTAGTCGTTGCCGCTTCGACACCTTGCGCTTCTCGAATTTTATGGAAAAGTATTCCTCGAGCATTGGTGCTTTCTCTGCAAGACACTTGGCTGCTTCGTAAGCCAAATTGGCATTGGCACTATTGACTTTGCTCAACAGCATCTTTTCAGTATCCTCTTTTGCGTCAATCGAATCGGCAATTTCTTCGAATTGAAGCCTCTGGCCAATTGCTGAAATGACGTCCACGCCATCTCCACCTAGCTTTGCCATTGGCATCTCCTTAAACTTCATCAAGGCCACTTGATAAAACATTTCACAAGCAAGCTCTCGGTGATTGATGATCAAGAGGTCGATGCCACATTGTATCAGGCTTCGACTTCTTGACAATGCTCCAACAAAGGTTGAACCACGAAGTGTTTCGTTCAATTCTTGGTGGTTTTGGTTCGCTACTTCATTACGAAGGTTGCGGATAGATTCATAATCACATTCTGACGGGATAATCTTCTTGGGTATAACCTTGCTGTTCGCAACACCTCTGACCACAACAACATTTGAAGCTGGAGGCAATGTCTCCGAACGTTGTACTTGGCACCGGCAAATGGCAAAGGCGAAGGCGCCGGGAACGCTTAGGTCCATTTGCGATTTACCGTACTGAGGACATCCCGGTTCATGTTGAATTGTTTTCTCATTATTTGTTGTTGGATGAATAGGATCACTCATCTCGCTAGATTTGCCACGAGCAGCGACCGTTTCTTTCTTGTATAAGAATGCTTCCATCGCTCCAGCCTGTGCTGCACGGTTGGTTCTAACAAGCCTTGATGGGTCGTACGACTTTTTGACCGTAGAAGAACTCTTGCTTGCTTCTGCTAATCGTTTCCTCGGAGTCTTCTCGACGGATTTTGTGTTATAAGCAATCAATTCTTCTTGCTCTTCTTCTTCGTCTTCTTTCTCTTCGTCACCAGTATCAGTTCCAGCTTTACCGGACAAAGTGCTAGAGTTTGTCAAATCAGTAGCGCTCATCTTACTCATCATGGTAGCTGCTACTGCTCCTGCAGCTTGTGCAGAATTCTTCGTTTCGGTGAAAAGTGCTCCTGATTTCTTCACCTCAAACGTTCTCGATGCTGTTGCGCTTCCAATACATTCCCTCACAGCAGCTGCAACCGCATCACAGAGTCGATCTTCATGTAGAAATGCCACCTCTCGTTTGGTGGGGTGGACATTCACATCGATGTGAGGCCCTGGAAGTTCTAACGATATGTATACAAACGGCTTTCCTCCTTTGGGAAGTGTATCGGAGTAGATGGATTCGACGGCTCGACGTAATGATGAACTTTCAACCAGACGGTCATTAATGAAGAGTATAAACGCAGCAGACGACTTTGGTGCAGTGTAAGATCCATTGGTAATGAGACCACTTGCTCTGTATGCGAATGCAAATTTTGATGTAGAGGACTGTGTTGCTGTCGACGAGTTGTTTGGGATATTTGGACTCTCTTCACTCATCATCATTTCTGCCAACAGTTCATTTGATTGAGCTGATGAATCGGTAGTAGCAGTAGTTGACAATGATCCATTCTTGTTGTCGTCTTCTATTGTCACCATTGCCTTTAATGCCAACGCAGTTACTGCATCCACATCGCCTTCACCGGCTCTGAATGGCAACAGTTCTCGAGACACGGCAGTCCCAAAAACATGTCCAATAACATCTTTCGTAGCCGAAAGTTGATCCTCCTCTGAAGAAACAATATTTTGAGTTGATGATGTAATAGATCTCATTCTCTTTCTCTCATCCTGCAACTTCTTGATGGAAGCTAAACTTTGAGTATTCAAATCAGCATTATTCCCAATCTTTTTACCCAGTGTTTTATCACGACATAAAAATCCTACACCGCGTTTGGCCTCATGTATGGCATACCTCTGCGTAACACCCAATGTCCGTTCATACTCCTCCCGTTCATTCTTCCTTCCCTCCAGTGCCCTCCGCCTCGAAGGGATGTTGTAAAATAAATCTTGTACCAAAATGACTGTCCCTTCCCTTCCAGCGGATGGTCTTGCTTTTCCGTTTGGATTGGATATGGGGCAGTGTGATCCATCTTTGTACTGCATTTTGAATGCACAGTTGCTGTGTGGTATATCATCACCATTATCCTCATTGCTACCATCTCCATCATTCGTCTTGTCACTAGCCAACAAAGGCGCTGCGTTGCCATGATTATTACTTCGCGGCCTCAGCCTCACCCGACTCGTAATAGTCACCCTCGCCACCATACTCGCACTAGCCAACGCCTCTCCCCGAAACCCAAACGTCCTAATCGACTTGAGATCATCCACGGTAACCAATTTACTCGTCGCGAATCTCGTACATGCCAATGGTAAATCACGCGGATGTATCCCAAACCCATCATCGGTTACTGTGATGGAATCTAACCCTCCTCGTTGGCAGGAGATGTCAATTTGGGTTGCGTCGGCGTCGAGACTGTTTTCGAGAAGTTCTTTCACGACGCTTACCGGACGTTGAACTACCTCACCTGCCGCAATGCGGTCGACGACATCTTTGGGGAGGGGGCGGATTTTTGGTCGAGTGCTGCTGTTGCTGCTGGTGGTGTTGCGACTGTCTCCACCATTAGTTGTTGTTAACATTATTATATTCCTTCAGGTAAATGATGATGGAAGGACGGATGTATTAGTGCGTCCTCTCTGCGACAGCTTTTATCGAGCACATTACGTATTATTTGTTGTGCTGTCATCGTTGAAAGATTTTTGTTTTTTTTTGTTTTTGGGTTCGTTTTCGTGTTCCCGAAAGTGAAAGTAAAAACGGGGCTACCACGTTAACAACGTCAGCAAACGTAATTATCATTGCTTGCATCGCATGTGAATGTGAATGCTGCTCTATTTAGTAGGTTTATCCGTTGGAATTATCTCTACTACCACCATGTTTGCCTCCGCCACCTCCTCCTTCGCACGCAAGGCTGTCCGTACAGCTGCTGCGGCAGCATCCAATAATAATAGCAACATTCAGCAGCATTTACGTGGAATTCACATCACGCCAGCATTACTGGAAAAACTCAATGTCCAAGGACTTGCCGACAGAGTGAACCTCGAGGGACAGAATGTGCTCATGCGTGTGGATCTAAACGTTCCTCTGTCGAAAGATGATAATGTTACTGTTACTGATGACACTCGCCTACGTGCCATCTTGCCAACTACCAAGTTTCTATTGGAAAAGGGGGCAAATGTGATTTTGTGTTCACACTTTGGCCGACCCAAGGGAGAGATTATTGAAACTGGAAAGAATGGCCGATTGAATCCTGTTGTTGAACCGCTGAAAAAACTCTTGGGAGTGGACGTAAAGAAAGTGAATGATTGCATGGGCGAGGAAGTTGAGAAGGCTGCCAAGTCATTGACAAAGGGGGAAGTACTTCTTTTGGAAAATACACGTTTCTACAAGGGTGAAACTAAGAATGATGCCACTCTTGCCGCTGGACTTGGAAACCTGGCCGATTACTTTGTAATGGATGCTTTTGGTACTGCTCATCGCGCACACTCTTCGACCGCGGGTGTTACCGACTATATGAAATTGAGTGCTGCTGGATTTCTTCTTGACAAGGAGCTCAAGTATTTGAAGGGAGCTGTTGACAAACCGAACAGGCCACTTTGTGCAATCATTGGTGGGGCAAAAGTTAGTACCAAGCTTCCTGTTATTGAGTCTCTACTTGAAAAGTGTGATACAATCCTTCTTGGTGGTGGTATGATCTTTACATTTTACAAAGCGTTGGGTTACGACATTGGAAAATCAATGGTTGAAGAGGATTATGTCGAGCTTGCAGGAAAGCTCATGAAGATGGCAGAGGAGAAGGGAGTCAAATTGATCCTTCCTCCGGATGTTGTTCTTGCTGATAAATTTGCTGAAGATGCTACCACCGCTGTTGCCAAAGCGAACGAAATTTCTGGTGAGTGGATGGGCTTAGATGTAGGACCAGAAACTTTGGAACTGTTCAAGGAAGAAATCGGCAATTCCAATACTATTGTTTTCAACGGACCTATGGGTGTGTTTGAAATGAAACCTTTTGCAACTGGAACTATCACTGTAGCTCAACTTATGGCCGATGCTACAGACCGTGGAGCTACTACCATTGTTGGTGGCGGTGATAGTGTTGCGGCTGTCAATCAGGCTGGACTTGGAGACCGTGTGAGTCATATTAGTACTGGTGGAGGAGCTTCTCTCGAGCTTCTTGAGGGGAAAGAGCTTCCTGGTGTTGCTGCTTTGTCCGAAGCTTAGTAAATAGTACAGAACTCGCTTATGCACAAAACACTACGTTTCTAGAGACAACGTATTATGTACTTATTCTCTCTGGTATGGCTACCCAAGCCTATTCGTTACTCTAAAGACCCCACATTTTTTGAGTAACCACACCTCTTACTCCCACGACAAAAAATTCTTAGTTCTTTCTGTCAACGATGAAGTCAGCAATAGCCAACAGAGGTGCAGCGCGGTCTCCGAACGGTGCCAGGCATTCCTTAGCTTCATCAATAAGTTCTCTGGCATACTTCTTACTCTCCTCCAATCCCAAAAGCTTAACGTAGGTTGTCTTGTCAGTGGCTTCATCCTTTCCAGCGGTCTTTCCGAGATCTTCAGTTGATGCTGTAACATCCAAAATATCATCAGCCACCTGGAACGCTAATCCAATGTCCATTGCAAATTTCTCACATGCTGCAACTTCCTCGGGAGTGGCTCCGCCAAGAACAGCACCAGCAGCAACAGCCACTTGAAGAAGAGTGGCAGTTTTGTGAATGTGGATCCATTTAAGATCATCAAGAGTGGTACCTGGTTTGGCTTCACATTCGAGATCCATTACCTGTCCTCCTGCAAGACCTTCGGCTCCGACAGATTTTCCAAGACGAGCAATAACATCTACAACCTTTTCAGCGGCTACTCCTTTTGTGTGGCGTGCAACGTGCTCAAATGATGTACTGAGAAGAGAATCTCCTGCAAGGATAGCAACATCTTCTCCAAAGATAACGTGGTTTGTAGGCTTTCCTCGTCGCATATCATCATTATCCATTGAAGGCAAATCATCATGAATCAAACTCATTGTATGAATCATCTCCAGAGCCACAGCAGTAGGCATGGCTGTCTCCTGACTACCTCCAAACATTTCGCATGCAGCAATACAAAGGACAGGGCGGATACGCTTTCCTCCAGCCATGAGGGAATATGCCATCGATTCGCATATCTTGTCAGTTTGGGGGATTCGGGATTTAACTGATGCCTCTAACGCTGCCTCGATGGGTCCAATCTTAGATTGGAGGTATTCGTCAAGACTGAAAGATGTGGTTGGGACAGCTGATGCTACATTTAATGCAGTTGAAGCTGGCGGCGATACGGACAGCTTGACAGGGGCAAAAGCTGCCGCAGACTGCAGCAGAACAGCGATGAGTGCAGCTCGGTATGTGAATCTGGCCATGTTTTCTATTGTCGAATATTGTTGTGTGAACCAACAACCGATATGTTGATGATTTTTTACGAGGCAAACGTTTCGCTGCTAAGAAAGGGAGAGCTGTAATAGTCTTCCAGCACCAGATGAACAGTAATAGCTTCTGCAGAAAAAGGTATCGTGAGGAAAAAGTGGCATCATGGCTTCATTTCAACAAAGTTGATGCCACGCGTAGGAACGTTTTAGTAAATTTTGTTTTTAACGTCAGTCTGTCCGGATAATCGTCCCTCGTGCGTCAGGATGCCAGTCAGCGACCTCTCCTTCGGCCTTCGGAACCATCACATCACACTGCTGCCGCCTGTTCAATCAACGCCCTACGCTTCATTATTTCAGTGACCTCCGGTAAACACCACTCTAATAATCAACCGCAGGCCATTGCTTACTTCACCGTCGATAATAGATATATATATTAAATATGTTTTCTAGACAGACTGTTCTCGCCGTCTTAGCAGCTTCGGCTGCCTTGATGTCGGCTAATGCCTTTGCTCCTGCGGCCCGACCAATTGCTCTCAGTTGCCGAACATCCGCCATGAAGCCCATTGCCGTTGGCCTTGCCATCGATGATGATATTGCCACAGAGGAGGATGCCGGTGAAGAAATCATCTCTGCCGTTGACCTCGATGGAGAAGAAGGTGCT
>Ga0210309_1142271_pt1 | contig 8466 bp, 4 predicted proteins | sample R1088metaT_FD_159663 | JGI IMG/M metagenome (GOLD analysis project Ga0210309, IMG submission 159663) | Metatranscriptome of estuarine water microbial communities from the Columbia River estuary, Washington, United States - R1088... | ecosystem: Environmental > Aquatic > Marine > Intertidal zone >... | reverse complement strand
TAGAGATGAGATGAAAGATGAAGAAACAAATCGAAGGTGAGGAGACAGGGTAAAACGCGACCCGAGAAATTGAAAGAGTGCAATATCTTGCAATATCTACTAACTGTTCTACTTATGCAATGCAGATGCTTTTTCAATGATGACCTTATCATATTGATTATGTTGCACACACCTCTGTTCCCTCTATAAGCTTCTTTGAAGTCACAGATGTTCTGTTCCAAACTCGCAAACCAAACTGGATTATTCTCACTATTTGGAATAGAAGAAGTGCATGATACACAGCGACAAATTCACTGCATACATATCTCAAATGAGACAGTAACAATACTAAAGAGAACACATATGTTCCTACCAAGTACCCCGCGTCTCTGCCTGCTATGATTGAACCTTCCAGAGTCATTGTAATTGGATGTATGAAGTTGGCTAACCCCATAAATGGTGAAGCGAGTGACATTAAAGCTACAAGAGACGAGTCTGTTGTGAACGTACCCCCTGCACTGTTGGCAATATATCGTCCTGCCAATGAATTGAATATTCCTGCACCAACAGAGAACAAAAGAAGACGTTTGAGAAACGTTCTTGCATTTGTACTATCATCGTTTCTCGCGCTAATGATTTTGCTGTTTGTTGTTGAAAGGGCAGTTGGAATTGCTTCATCAATCAGTTTTTTTCGGTACAATAAACCTGGCAAGAAAGTTTGTGCTGAATGTGAGAGAGCATCGCCGCAGGTTGCAAAGAAGAAGAAAACTCGCATGAGCACATTGTGACAAGCTAATGGTAAATATCCGAAGCTGCCTGCTTTGATTGTCATTGATGAGTATCCCATGATCTTTCCTATCAGGACGAAGAAGATCGGACCTGTCAGTTTTATCAGTGATGTGAAAGCTTCACGATTTGGGAGTGATAAGAAAGGAACATCTTGAACCTGTTGAGATTGTTTATTCTTCCAGCGTTGCATCAACTGCCAGACCTTTCGAACAAGAATTCCATTGGCTATTATACTAGCCATCGTTGTTGCCCACGCTGCACCACGAATTCCCCAATTCATTTTCGCAACAAGAAGATAATCACCGATGATATTTACCAAACTAGCCACCAATACTGCAAGTCCTGGCGTTTTAGTGTCTTGAGAGCACAGCAGTACTGCTTGGGATGTCAATCCCATTACAGCCAACGGAGTTACAATCGATCTAATCCGAGAGTAGTCTAATGCAGCACTCAACACTTGCTTACTTGTTTCAGCTGAAGCTGTGCTGGCTGGGCCAATTATGGCAGCTAGGATGTTTGCTCCACCGAAATTTATCAGGAGAGTAATGAAGGCACCGACAGCAAGTGATAACCCCATAACATGTGATAGTATAGATACTTGGTCGTCCACATCATTCCTTGCGAAAGCCCTTGCTAATTTATTGGTCGTTGCCATTGAAATAAATGTTGAAAGATACATTGTTGAGTCACAAAGTATTGTTGCTGGACCTAGTGCAGCCAATTGTACAACAGAAGATTGAGACGAGCTTGATGATGCATATCGCCCTACAGCAGCAGAGTCCACGAGACTTAGAAGCGGTTCTGAGACCCAGATGACAACAGTCGAGGCGACAAAGAATATTATTCTCTTGTAAGATGGGAGGCCTACGAATGATGACGTCGACATTTGTGTTGGTGACGATGATTCCTTTTCTATTGCTTCTTCTCTGTCATTTTTCCTTATAGCAAATAGCGGCACTGTTCGCTGCTGTATGAATCTCGAATTTATTTGATCTGGAAACGAAGATCCCAATGGTGATGGACGACACTGCAATCGTACTAACTGAAACCCTGCAACTTTTGTTGGCCATGTTATGAGACAGCATAGTGTTATCAGCGAAGCTACATCAGTCTTCCTCCCAACCCCAACCATCATGATTATGATCTATGTATGGAAGAAAGCTACTGCCAACCCGGCCTGAACGCCACCTATATTAGCTCCCGTGAAGCTCTACAATGCTGGGCCTACCCAAGGCAGCGACAGCAAGGATATATTGTTCTTTGTTATGTTCTTGCGTGGGGGGAGGCGCGGGCGGTGACAGTGACAAATGGCCGAATAATGACACATGCGACATGCGTGGGGCCTCTCTCTTCTCTTCTCCCTCTTCTTAAAAGCAAATGAGAGATGGGAGAAGCAACGTTTTGTATTCGCATCCGTCCGAGCGAGATGAGAATCGAATCAGATCGAATCCAGCCGGTGGCGTCGTGAAAGAGAAGAGTCACACCACTAACTGACACTGCGTTGATGATAAGAAGGAGATATCATAAAAATTGTCGTCATTGATTGTTCTGTGGTTGTGTGTAGTAGTCATGATGATGTCAGCACCAGTTTGCACCAAGTTGATGCATGGTCTTGTTCGCGTAACGTGCACAAGAGCTGCAGCACGAGCTGCAGTAGCTAACTGCACATCGCCAATCTCGCGGATGGCGTTCTCATCTGGATATGGCGACAGCATCACATATTCCGGAGGCCAAGCAAGTGAGGGTCAGGGAGGGTTCTACGGATCAGGCGGAGCTCGTGCTTCCAAAATAGAAACAGAACACAAACCTGAAATGGTAGCTCTTCAAGCTGATGTGGAAAACCTCACTTTAGTGATGCAAGAAATTTATAAGTTGGAAGAGATGCTTGAGGAGGAAAAGGAAGGTAAGAGCGGTGTTACGGGAAAGTCCCTAGAAATAAGTTCGAAGATTAAAAAAATTATGACATCTTCGGATGTTATGGATTGCCTCAATAGGTTGGAAGTAGAGGGAGAGCCTGTATGGGGTCTCTCCATGGAAGAAAGAGATTTAGTTCATGAAGCGAGGCAGAAAGTTAATGAGTGTTAGTTCAGCTTGGTTTCCGGACATCGTTCATTTTTAGAAGAGTATGTTGAAGTTAGTTTAGGGAAATGAATACGTGCCAGGCAGGAACAGCCTCTGGCAAGTGTGAGGTCAAGAACTGATTTGGATATCGTAGGAGGAAGGAGGATGAAGTTAAATGTTCAAATTAATTTGCTTATTGAACTAGTCTTATTACAGTTGTTGTTTGATACCCTAAAAATATCACCATGGTTGCAATTCTACTAACTGCATGGGAGGTGATATCATTTCAATACGCATCTGATTCCCGATTAGATGCAGTGTCCGAAGCGTCTTCGGAGATAGTTTCTAACCCACCTGTGCGAACTAAACCCTGGAGGCGGTGCTCGACCGGGACATCTTTCTGAGAGAATCTGACACTTGCATCGTCTAACAATTCCCCACTGTATCCTGAACGAATCCTATGGATTGTTTCTGGCATGACTCGGATATGAAATACTTCACCTCCTACAACGAGCTCTGCCATCTGTCCAGTCGACATACTAGCAAATGGATCAGCTTGACGTGCTCCACCTTCTTTCGCGTCCGCCTGTGGTTTTGTTGGGCTTGATGGTGATTCGTCGAATAGTGATCCTCCAACAACAGGGGTTGATCTCATCTTCTGCCGAACACGTCGGCGAGTTGTTGTTGAAGGAGCAGGCTGTGCCGTCGCTTGCAAAGATGAGTCAAATGTGACGAAGGTATTCTCTTCTGGAACCACGTCTGGTTTGGAATCCAATGGTATGCCCATCTCTAACTTGATTTTGTCGAGTGATTTTTCCTGCGTTGCTGAGAGTTGTAAGTTTCTCTTCGTCTCCAACTTCGTTGTAGCCTCTTTTGCGAGCATATCCCTTACGCTACTTCCGATGTTGTTGCACACAGAAGTTTCCGACTTGACTTCTTCCACAATCTTTTTAAGTACTCCAGGAAACCACCTAGTCACCTTAACGGTTGCGCCCGGCTGACGGATAGCTTTAGTCATCACTTCACTAACTTGTGCAATACGCTCTTCAATGGTTAATGTATCTTCTTCATCTTTGTTGAGAAAGTAATCGTCCTGAACAAATATTTCTGTCATTAACGTCGTATCTACTCCACGTGGATGCCAGGAACGATTGTCAATCACTTCCAAGTTGAGTTTCGTGAGTGTTGAGATTATTTTTGGGATGAGTCCCCACGTTGAAGAACATTGAATCTGGACACAAAGAAAAATGATCTTGTTTGCTCTGATGTGTTCACGGAGGTTTTCTTCTTGTTCCTCTGGAGTTAAGACTTCACATTCACTTTGTGAACGTCCACGCTGTCTCTCCAATTCCTCGGCCTGTTTCAGCATCGTTTGCGCAAGACTATTGTAGTATGAAATGGTGAATCTGAGAGCAAATGGAGGAACGATTGTAGAGATGAGAACAGCCAGCACAATCGAAGCATATAAATCAGGGCTGATAAGTCCCTGATCAGCTGCAAATACTGCAATGACAAACGCAAACTCTCCCTCGGCGGCCATTGAAAATCCAGTAACGAGGCAGTCTCTCAAATGGAGGCCACGAAACTTGTCGGTATTGTTGAAATTTGGAACAAGAAAGCCAACAGCAAGTTTACCCAACAAGGCCAGGGTTAAGAGGACTCCATAACCAATCACAGTCCCATTTGCAAAGTCTCTGATAGGGACCTGAAACCCAATGCTTGCAGCAAAGAAGATTCTCATGAGCCACTGAAGAAGGCGTTTGAATTGTGTTACGAATCGAACATGAACGTCGTGATTGCGGCAAAAGACTAGTCCTGAAATGAATGCGCCCATTAGAAAAGAAGATTTGGCGTAGTATGTAGCAGGCATCATTCCGAACAGAATAAGAAACATGAGTCCCAATCCTACTGAACCATGATTCTCCTTCTTGATTCTTGAGAAGAGTTGACGATCAAGGATGGGCGGGAGAATGTAAACTGCCACGTATCCACCGATGATGAGAAAACCAAGTGCACTCACGATCGGAATGACAATTGATGCAACGTCTGCCGTTCCACTCAAGGCACTAAGCTGACTAAGAATAATGAGAGCAATCATATCATCGATGACTGCTGCACTAATGATTAGCTGTCCGACAGGAGTGTTGACAATTTTCCCCTGACGGAGGATGTTCATGGCAATTCCAAGACTTGTTGGTCCAAAAGAAGCCCCGGCTGCAATTGATCCTTTCATATCAGTTCCAATCGCTAGTGCAATCCCAAAAGCAATAACGATTGGCAGTATAGAACCAATGATTGCGATGATGAGGCCTCTCGTTCCAATCAACTTGAGCGTCGTCAGATCAATATCAATCCCTGCCTCGATAACCAATAGAATAAGGCCTATTTCACCCAACATCACAAATGAAATGGGATGAGGAACAAACTTGGTTAGATTCGGACCCAGGATGATCCCCGCAAATATTTCACCTACAAGGGACGGCATTTTGAGAAAACGCGCTGCGATTTGGCCAAAGACGTAAATGCATGCGAAAAAAATAATTGAAGCATAGAGATCTTGAAAGCTGATATGCGTCTCCATTTTAGCTTCACCGCCAGCGCCCCCACCACCGCCGCCGCCGCCTCCAAGTTGCCTAGTCCATTCATCATTGTAGAGAACAGCATCGCTGCTGCTGCTTCCGTAGATGCTTGTTTGCACAAAATTGAAAGCTCCCCACACGAAGCCCTCGAAATGGGACGTCATGATGATGCGTAGGTGAAGGTAGATAGAAGAGTAAATTTAATTGATATGATGCTAGATTCCTCCAAACGCCCTCTTGGAGATTTTATTATGACGTTGGTTTGATGCAAGATGTAAGTACCTATGACGTTCAATCAATGGTGGTGAGCGTTCCTCAAATAAGTATCTAGATAGAGAGAGGAAAGGGGAATCTTGACAATGAAAAAATAGCTCTCGGAAGTTTACCTCACATAATTCACCCAATCCGACAAATTCGGAATCACTTACCCCCATGTTTGAAACCCCATAGCTTTTCGTCCTGTCAACATTTTTTGGTGACTGGTTTTTAGACTAGGTAGTTGTATTAGAGCGAGAGTACGTCTAGCTAGAGATAGTACTCAAGAAGAACGGACGACTCACTAACTGCAGGGTGGACATTAAGTCCATCGATATAATCGACGTATGGTGCAATTTAAAGAAATGGCTATGATTTTAGGCACATTAGTTTTGAGATATTAGTACAATTCCAGGACCCGTTGTTGTAAGTAATGACCTGAGGAAAATCGAGGTATATTCTACAAAATGGTACTCAATCGCTCGATTCTGGCAAAAAGCATATTGTTTTATTTTTATTCCGACTCTTTCTTGTTCTTGCTATCTTCTTCACCACTCTCTTCTTTAACATTGTTTTTCACAATACACAACATCAAGTCGTTCAATCTTGGGAGCATAGTTCTTCCATCATCTAACAAGCCTGCTGCGACTAAGCAGTTATCTACCACTTGCTCCGCCAAGACTTCAGCCAGCATAGGGTCTTTCTCCTTCAGACGATAGATGCCGACAATGATTTCGTGCTTGGGATTGATTTCCACAGTTTGCTTGGGCAATGGCATGGAATTAGATGATGTGCCACCTTCAGATGTTTCTACCATGCGCATCATGCGCCTTAATGCTCCAGATTCATTGTCCGTGATTACAGCGGGCGACGAGGATAGTCTGTTTGTTGTTTTGCATTTGGACACTTTGGACGCAAGCGTTGCTTGGAACCAGGCACAAAATTCAGTGGCTTCGCTAGGTGTGAGGCCTTTTGCTCCATCGGATTCTTCAGAGCTATCTTTGTCGTCCCTTTCTGCATCGTCGTCATCCTTGAGACCTAATTCGCTTCGGTCCGCACTAAGCAGATTCCTTCCCTCGAATTGTTTCATATTTGCCATGACGAAGTCATCAATAGCTGAGTATATGAAGATAACTTCGCGCTTGCTCTTGAGAAAAGTTTCCATGTATGGACTCTGAAGAGCCAACTCTCGAGATGGTGCAAATAAGTAATAAATATCATTCTGTTCAGGTGGGCATCTCGACACATATTCGTCCAATGACACAAGCTCTCCTGCCATTCCTTTTGATGTTTCAAAGTAGAGAAGCTTCGACAGCGGCTGTTGGGACTCGTAGTCTTGACAGATGCCTTCCTTAATAAAAAAGCTGTATTCTTTGTAGAATTCATCCTTGTACTTCTCCGGCTCTTTTCTCATCATTGTGCTCAAATGAGATATGAGTTTCCTCGTCAACGCTCTCCTCATTTTACCTACTAATGCCGTATCCTGCGGTTTCTCTCGAGATATGCTCAACGGCAAGTCTTCAGAGTCAACTACTCCCTTAACGAATCGGCACCAATCTGGAAGAATGTCTGGTGATTTCGCCTCGATCAGAATCTTTCGAGAGTACAAGGATACTCCTGGATCCATACGTCCCATTCCATACTTTTCTTGGTGAAAGCTAGGGATGTAAAACAAGGCTTTGATATCTAGAGGTGCATCCATTCGAAAGTGGATAGTGGATATTGGCTCATCGTACATATGAGATACATACTTGTAGAATGCTGAGTGTTTCTCTTCATCAACCGTCTTGGGATCTTGCAGCCAAATTGCATCAATCGTATTGACGCGGTTTCCATTGAGGAATATTGGGAATCCAACGAAATTGGAGTATTTCTTCAAAATTGTTTCAATGGTAGATTCATTTGAGTATTGACTGAGTTCTGGTTTGAGATGAAGCACGACAGATGTACCACGATCCTGGCGAATATCTTCTGATAATGGAGAGATAGTATACTTTCCTGTCCCTGTAGACTCCCAAACAATTGGTTCTTCGTTGCTCTCAGTGATTTTTGTCTCATTGTCGGAAACTTTCCCTGCCGATTTGGAACGAACATCCACCTTATCTGCCACCATAAATCCTGAGTAGAATCCAACTCCAAATCTTCCGATAATTCCTTGACCAAATGGGTCAACATCGTTTGGGTCAGCCCCTTGTGCCTTGAGCTGCATTTCTTGTACGAATGCCTTAGATCCACTTCTAGCAATCGTCCCTAAATTAGAAATCATTTCATCCTTTGTCATTCCAATTCCAGTATCTGTGATAGTAAGAGTGTTAGCGGCCTCATCGGTAGTAATTCTAATCTCTAATGGAATGCTTTCTTGGTCGGTTGTTCCACCACTGATAGTTCCAGTTGCCTGAACATGACGAAGTTTTTCAAGAGCATCACTGGCATTAGAAACAAGCTCGCGAAGAAAGACCTCCTTGTCCGTGTAGAGAGAATGGGTAACGATATCCAGTAGCTGTCTAGTTTCTGCCTGAAATTCCATTTCTTCACCGCTATTATCGATATTAGCAGCCTCCGTCGACATGAATGAAATCTGATATTGATTGGGCAATTGTAGATTAGCGGGTGAAATTTTTGTCACATCAGCTGCACGATGGCAGAGTGGCGAAGATCCGCGGCCATTGCTGCTGAAGACAGAAACAAATGATCGCCTCCTCGATAAATGATGATGGCTGCTCAACAACTGCCGCCTCGCTGCCCTGGCAGCTGCAAGATGAATTTGCGTCATGGTGTGTTTCTGCTATGCTTGCTATGATCC
>Ga0210309_1073285_pt1 | contig 8553 bp, 2 predicted proteins | sample R1088metaT_FD_159663 | JGI IMG/M metagenome (GOLD analysis project Ga0210309, IMG submission 159663) | Metatranscriptome of estuarine water microbial communities from the Columbia River estuary, Washington, United States - R1088... | ecosystem: Environmental > Aquatic > Marine > Intertidal zone >... | reverse complement strand
ATCTTCCAATTCCAATGCCTCCATTCCGCTCCACGCGTCATATCTGTTCCCAGAATCTGTTTCCCAATCAATCCAGCTGCATGTTCGTCATGCACGTCACTTTCGCCCCGCCTTTCAGTCCTTTCTTCCTGCAGAGAATCAAGGTGCTTTATCTGCATGCTAATAAGACTCTCCAAGCTCGTCCCAACCGGTCCGTCCCCCCGAAAGCCGACAGGATAAGCCCAACATAGGAATTAATAGCACTTTGGGGGGCTCCTTTTATGTACTTGTCCTCGGCCTTTATCTATCCACGCCCATCCCAAATCTCTGCATGCATACGATCTGGCATATTCTCCGTTAATTGTTCACATACCACACAATCATCCTCACCAGATGAGAGGCCGAGCCGCCGGCAAAGGCAGTGCCACGGGCGGCGGCCGAAAGCGCAGCCGAAGCATAAACAAGACGGATCAAGATGGCCAAGGTGACAGCGGCGCAATCAAATCGAAAGGAAGTGTAGGTGATGTTTTCATGACGAAATTAGGTGATGGCCAACATGTGACATATCCTCGTCAATCTCTGCCCTCATTGCGTAACAGTCAAGACAAGAAGCACATAACGGGGTATGTCAGGGCTACTCCACCAGGACATATGCTAAGAGATTTTGAAGATGGTGGAAGCGGTGCCAATCATGACAAATGGAATAATTTTCGGTCACAACCCTCACGTAATGGCGTATTTCCAAAGGAAGGCTTCGACCACATTCTGGGTGAAAGTGAAATCAGGAAGGTGGACGGAGTGCCCATTGGTGGAAGAATTGAAGAGATTGACGGACCTTATACCTCTGAACGTAGCAGCAAATCAGGATGTTGCTTGGAGCCGGAAGAAGAGGAGGCCCTTCAAGCGGAACTCTCTCAGCGTAGAGCGGATTTGGCCCATTCCATGATGGACGATGATATCGAAAGTGATGAAGCTCAACATTCATCTAGCGATGGACATGAGTATGGAGCCTCACGTACCCCGCTTGATGCTCCCATAGGGAGTCTTCGTGAGAAGTGGAGAGTGTTGCCACACTTTTTGAAGTTGAGGGGGTTGATGAAGCAACATATTGATTCGTTTGATCATTTTGTTAGTGTAGAAATGAAACAAATTGTTCAGTCACCATCAGCATGTGAAATCAGATCAGATTATGACCCAAAGTTCTACCTTCGGTACACTGATTGTTGGGTAGGCGAACCGTCTATAGATGAAGATGCCTACGCTACTACTCAAGCCACACCCTTTCAATGTCGTCTGCGAGATTGCACATACAGTGCTCCCATCTATGTCAACGTACGCTACACTCGTGGGCGACAAATCGTAGTAAAGAAAAAAGTAATGATTGGTCGCATGCCAATCATGCTTCGCTCTTCGAAATGTCTCTTGAAAGATAAGTCAGAAAGAGAGTTGGCACAAATGAAAGAATGCCCTTACGATCCAGGTGGATACTTCATCATTAAGGGCGTCGAAAAAGTGATATTGATTCAGGAGCAGTTATCAAAGAATAGGGTGATTATTGAAGAAGATTCCAAGACTGGATGTGTCTCAGCTTCTATTACTAGTTCTACCCGCGAGCGTAAGTCAAAAGCATACATTTTCATTAAGAATGGGCGATTGTTCCTAAAACATAACACGTTGGCGGAGGACGTTCCAATCTGCGTAGCTATCAAGGCAATGGGGGTAGAATCCGATTTGGAATTTGTCCAAAGTGTTGGATCGGAACCAGAAGTTATCGATGCTCTTGCATTGAGTTTGGAGGAACCGACAAGACTAGGAATTGTAACACAAAAACAGGCGTTGAGATATATTGGCATGAAGATGAGGGCCAAGAGCGCACTGGCGTCAGGAAAAGGTGGATCGTATGGCAGTACGAGGAGATTAAGCCCAGAAGACGAAGCTAGGGACGTAATCGCCAACGTGGTTTTGTCTCACGTACCAGTTGTGAATTTCGATTTCACTGCTAAAGTTATATATGTTGGCCACATAGTAAGACGTCTGGTCATGGTTCAGCTGGGTAAAAGCTCATTGGACGACAAAGACTACTACGGCAATAAGCGTTTGGAGTTAGCGGGTAGCTTGCTCTCCCTATTGTTTGAGGATTTGTTCAAGCACCTGAATGCTGATATCAAGAAGCAGACCGACATGGTCTTATCAAAGCCGAACAAAACGCAAGCATTTGATGTCATCAAAACAATAAGACCAGATTCCATTGCATACGGGATGATGTCAGCCATCTCCAGCGGCAACTGGGTACTCAAACGCTTTCGTATGGATCGCGCAGGAGTTACTCAGGTCCTCAGCAGGCTTTCTTACATCGGCGCGTTAGGAATGATGACACGAGTGAATTCTCAGTTCGAGAAAACGCGTAAGGTGTCTGGGCCTAGATCTCTGCAAGCTAGTCAATGGGGAATGTTGTGCCCTGCCGACACCCCAGAGGGCGAAGCTTGTGGGTTGGTTAAAAACTTGGCTTTACTGGCACATATTACTACAGATGCTGAACCTGGCCCCGTCGAAAGATTGTGCCGTGATCTAGGTGTGGAGGATGTAACATTGTTGACTGGACACGAAATTCACTCTCGAAATGCCTACCTAGTATTGCTAAATGGTTTAATCTTGGGCGTGCACACACGTCCATTTTGGTTGGTGAAAAGCTTACGTTCACTTCGGCGACATGGTCAAATGGGAGAATTCGTGAGTGTTTATTTACATGATGGGCAAAAGGCAGTTCATATTGCAACTGACGGTGGGAGAGTTTGTCGCCCTTTGGTGATTGTAGACGAAAAGACCTCTCTCCCAAGATTGAAACAAGTCCAAATTGAGGGATTGGCCCTGGGAACAGTGCATATCAGAGATCTACTACGACAGGGAGTAGTTGAGTACATTGACGTCAATGAAGAAAACAACTGCTTGATTGCAGTCACGGAGCGAGAATTGGAGGTCCGCCGTAGTTCGATGGGCCAATGCTTACGAGAGGGAAAAAAGATGGATTGGATGTCATATACTCACTTGGAAATAGACCCGATGACATTGCTTGGGGTGGTAGCTGGTTTGATTCCAAATCCCCATCACAACCAAAGTCCAAGGTATGTGTGATGTGATGCGTTTCTCGTGATCGAATTTTCACATGTGTCCTCAACTTCTTGATTGTTCTCCTAGAAACACTTATCAGTCTGCAATGGGCAAGCAGGCTATTGGAACTGTTGCCATTAACCAATACTCTCGCTTCGACGGACTTCTCTACACAATGATTTATCCTCATAAACCCATGGTTAAAACGCGCACTCTCGACTTGATTAACTTTGATAACATCCCCGCCGGACAAAATGCATGTATCGCTGTTATGTCTTACAGTGGTTACGATATTGAAGATGCTGTAGTGTTGAACAAAGCGTCGATTGATCGTGGATTTGGACGTTGTATGGTATTGAAGAAATCTCAAACGAGTGTGCGACGATATCAAAATGGGTGCTTGGACAGGACTTGCGGCCCACCTGACCCTTCTGCCTTTCCAGATGGAGAAGACGATAAACGGTACGCAAAATACCGTGGAATTGACAAGGACGGTTTGTGCATGGTTGGCGAGTTGCTTGATAATGGCACAGTCATGGTGAATAAAGAATCACCAATGGACACAAGCACTCCCGTGGAGCGCCTGATGAACGTCAACTACAAGTATTCGGGTATGTCATATCGTTCAAGCGCACCCTCTTATGTTGATCGAGTACTCATATCGTCAAATGAGAGTGAGCAGTTTCTCATAAAAGTAATGATGCGGCAAGTTCGCCGTCCAGAAGTTGGAGATAAGTTCGCTTCGCGTCACGGCCAAAAAGGAGTTTGCGGCCTTATTGTTCAGCAGGTGGATATGCCTTTCAACGAACAGGGAATTTCTCCAGATCTTATCATGAATCCACACGGTTTCCCTAGTCGTATGACTGTAGGGAAATTAATTGAGCTTTTAGTAGGGAAAGCAGGAGTATTCGAAGGGAGACAAGCTTATGCCTCAGCATTTGGTGAAGAGTTTGGATCCACTGACACGGTTCAAAGTGCGGAGGTTGCATTAATTCGAAATGGACTCAATTATACTGGTAAAGATGTATTCTATTCAGGGTCAAACGGGACCCCGCTTGATGCTTATGTCTTCTCTGGACCAGTCTTCTATCAAAAACTGAAGCACATGGTCTTGGACAAAATGCACGCCCGATCACGCGGGCCACGGGCTGTCCTCACTCGTCAACCAACAGAAGGACGTTCGCGCGATGGAGGACTACGGCTTGGGGAGATGGAGCGCGATTGCCTGATTGCGTACGGCGCAAGCAATTTGATCATGGAACGCCTTATGCACTCTAGTGATGCTTTCTCCGCAAGTGTATGCTGCACATGCGGTCTTCTGCAATATCAAAATTGGTGCCAATTTTGTCGTAGCGGTGAAAAAGTTACAGAAATCCGACTGCCATACGCTTGTAAGCTGCTGTTCCAGGAACTACAAGCCATGAATGTTTTACCCAGATTAAGGTTGCGTGACGCTTGAACAGTATGATAGGAGTTGATAAACTCAAGACTTATTTAAAGGAGAGACACCCTCCGATATAAACACAAATTAGCTTCATTGAACATGAATTCATTTGATATAGTTCATAACAATGTTTCGAGCCGTCACGTAAGTTGGAACGTTTTGGTCTCACTAGGGCCAAGCCATTCACCCCCAGTTGCCAAGACTTCTCCATTTGCTGACGTTAGAGTATAGCTCCCCTGTCCCCAGGAGCAGCAAATACCATCTTCGTAAACATCATAGATATCGAACGAATACGAACCAGCCAGCAAGCACACGCTTTCTACCTGAGTCGAACCCTTCATGGATACATCGTAAGCGGGCGATGTTGCAGCAACTCCTCCACTTGAGTCGACAACATTCCAATTAGTATCCTGCGGATAATCATCAAGAGTGACAGATATTTCTATTGTTGTACATGTTGGCTGTATAGGGGCTTGCGTTGTTGGCACTGTCGTCGGCTGTATTGTTAGAGCGGGTGTTGGTGGATTTGTTGGAGCTGCTGTTGGCTGTTTTGTTGTCGGGGCCGGGCTTTGCAACTGTGTTGGTGCTGGTGTTTGGTTGTTCGGTGACGTTGGTTCATTCACTGTAGAGTCCCCAGCGAACGGCATCGAGAACGAAGTCGTTTCGGAAGCTTTGAATTCACCCCCACTTGCGATCGTCAGTCCACCCTTAGTGCTTAATGTGTAACTTCCTTCCCCCCAGCTGCAACACACTCCATCTCCGTAACCGTCAAAAATGGTGAAGGCGTATCCTCCATCAGAGAGATCACAAACTTCATCGACTTGAGTTGTTGTCGCCATGGATTCTTCGTAGGGAGTGTTGCTAGCAAACGTATTACCGTCGGAATCTTCAATCGTCCAAGTAGTGTCAGTAGGGTAGCTGTCCAGAGTAACACTCACAACAACGCAATTTGGTTCGGGGACCAAAACTTCGGGGATGGCTAGTTCGGGTAAGCATTTTGACAAATCATAAGCTTCTATGTCTGTATTTGAACCCAGAAGTACGTTTCCATTCGATACTCCGAGTCCAGCTTTGACGTAAGCATCAAAGTATCCATCAGTCGCCAACGTCAAAGGCTCCCTCTTCCACGTAGCTCCTTGTTCAGCTTGAGTGTAAAGATAGAATTTGTTTCCCACAGCAAGGACAAACAAGTTGCCACTTGCTGCAATGGGGTACTCGAACAAATTAAGTTGGTTATCGAAGGTCGACTCTTGACTCAAAACGAATTCCGCATTTCCCTCTCTGTGGAAGATAAACAAACCACCTTGGACCGTTGAGTAGATAAGATAATCACCACTCATCCCTATGGAAGCTACTGCGCCAAAATTTCTGTCAATCCATTCCAAAACTTGAGGGCTCTTCAAACTACCACCAGACCGGTCATATTCGTACAAAACAATGTTTTCTTCACAGTCAGCTGATGCAGCGATCATATTCTTGTATACGTTGACAGAGTAACCAAAATAGATGTCATCCGCGTTTTTACATATGCCAGCTCCTCGAGCAAGCTTTACAACTTGATCCCATGATCCTTTCCCGTCCTTCTTGAAAACAGTAGCCGACCCAAGATTTTTTTCTTCGGAAGGAGCTCCAACCACTAACAAATCATCGTATAGACTAACAGATTGCCCAAAGTCAGAGTTTTGATATCTCAATGCGCTTTGTCTATATTCATCAGGAACCAGCTCTTTCAATTGACGCCATGTGCTCGATTCTGGACTTCTTTCATACGTAACGACCATGCCAGTTGTTACAGGCCCGTTGGACCCGACAGATATGGCCGCCTTAGGAAGGCCGATTACTGCCGTATCGCCTGAAATTGAGACCGAAGCAACGTCGCCATTACTAGCCAATATACCAAAAGTTTCTCCTCGCTCCCATGTTGTGCCTTTCAAGGAGTAAAACGAAACATATCCCGATCCAGTGACAACGACTGCATTCGTTCCGTCTACAGCAACAAGGGGATTGTTCCCCCCCAACTGTTCGATGCCAGGTTGAAGAGGCAATTCACTGTAACTGCTCTCAGAGGTGCACGACGATGACAGATTTTCTTCGGAAGTGGAAGGTACATCTACATCATCAGCGCTGATACCAGGGGAGAGCTGGCCTTGACTTTCCGGCAAAGGACGACCTGTTCCAAGGGGTGTATCAAACTCTACTCCTTCGATAGTATTCTCCATTGGTGGAGGAGATGAGAGTATTATGCCTATTGCAGCTCCTGCACCGGACAAGATAAGAATTATTGCCAACGTAAGCAGAGCCGCCTTATTTCGCTTCCAGCAAGGCTCTCTCTCTGATTTCTCCAACTCCACCACGGCTGCCTCACCCTTCGCGATGTCTGAATTTCGTCTCTCCGGTAATTTCACAATTACATTTCCAATGTCGGCGGAATCTTCTTTTGACATAGTGTCGAAATCCACATCTTCGGCATTCTCATCTTCATGAATAGAGTTGGCATCGATTCTCTTAATAGTATTTTTGATCTTCACATTTGCAACGCCAACGTTTTTTTGAATATCTGCCGTCTCAAAACTGCGAGCCGTCTCATCGTCTTCATAAACCTGCATGTCACTATCGAAGCTTGAAATATTCTCCAGCCTCAGCTTACCATCATGAGAACCAGCTACTGAAGCCGCTGTGACATCTGTAGCGGCACCTGCCACGGCAGTAACTCCAGCAGCACTTCCGTATTCTCTGGAAGCTCCCTCTTTGAAGCCCTCTTCTTGCATAGCTGAAAGGATTTCAAGTAGCTCCTCTTCTCGTCCGTCATACTCCTCGATGAGCTCATCGATGTGATCAATTTCACTTGGCATAGCTTTACGAACAAGCTTTTCCACCAACGCTCGAAATTCTGACATCAGCTGCGCAGTATCGCCACTAGTTATGCTATCATTATCAAGTGATCTATCCACGCTGCCTTCTTCAGTGACACCATCAGATGCAACTTCTGTGGTGGCTGTTTCTGACTTAACCACCGACGCTGATTGTGGCGCTGGCGGAGGTTGTGGAGTCGCAGCAGCGGCGACTGTCACTGATCCTGCGACATGTTTTGCATCTGCTGCATCAGAGGTGGCACCATCATCCCCTGCTTCTGCCAACTCTTTTTCTTTTTTCTCTGGCGGCGATTTCGTATACCTCGCAGTTTGATTCAATGGGATACTCTTATTCACTGCGACAGGCGGAGCATCCTTCGTTTTTTGTTCCCAAAATGAATGCACATTCTTCTTCTTTATTTGCGTAGGCATCAATTCCTTCTTCGGCTCTTCTGTCTTCCCTTGAAGTTCCTCCAACTCTTTCTTTAGCAATGCGAGTTCATCTTCTGCTTTTGTTTTACTGACTTCAAAATTCTTCGCCTCCGATTTCACATGATGCTTCATTACATCCAAATCTCTTGGCGGCGTCTTTGGAGACGATGAAGAGAAAACGACAGGAACCAATGAATTCGGATCAACTTTTTTCGCTTCTATTGCTTCAAGTTCTTTCTTGAGTAATGCGAGCTCATCGTCACTTGGTGCTTGTTTGTTCACTGGAGGTGGTGGTATTGGAGACGATACAGCAGGAGATACTACTCTCGGTGCGGGTTTGGACCACGCAGTGGTTGTCGTTCTTACTGTTGTGGGTGGGGCAACTGGACTGCTGCCCTTCCAGGATGTTGTTCTAGTTTCCCACATCGCATGGAGATCGCTCTTCTTTCTCTTAGGAGGTGCTGAATTCTTTGTAACGGGCGTTGCATCACTGGCGGCTGAATCTGGCGATCCTCGACCGGCTGGTTGTACTGCATCTTTCTTATCTTCATTGCTGCCAGCGGCGCTAGGAGAGAAGGGCGCTGGTGCATTTGTTTCAACCGTGGTAGACATAGCAATTCTCTTTTTTGCATAAAAACACCTTCACCTATAACTATCTTTCAAAACCAACCCGCACTCTTTTGTAGCGACGACCTTAGCCTCTATTGTATTGTGCTTGTTTATCCTACTTTAGTGGAT
>Ga0210309_1106578_pt1 | contig 8695 bp, 3 predicted proteins | sample R1088metaT_FD_159663 | JGI IMG/M metagenome (GOLD analysis project Ga0210309, IMG submission 159663) | Metatranscriptome of estuarine water microbial communities from the Columbia River estuary, Washington, United States - R1088... | ecosystem: Environmental > Aquatic > Marine > Intertidal zone >... | reverse complement strand
GCTAATGCTCTAAATGCAAATGAGCAGGCAAGCTTGGCTGCATTGGAAAAAGCTATCCTGGCGGAGGGAGAGCCGTTAGTTATTAACCTTGCGCAGGCCCTTTTGGGTGATTTACCTGCCTACCGACTGGATCATGGAAGTGGGTCAATAGCGGGAGTTTTGTTTTACCTCAACATGTTGTGTCCCCAGCTCCTCCTCCAGTGGATTCAACCACCCCTCGTGTCAGCGCCAGAGCACGCAAAGAGCGCCTTCCTCGGATCCCTGCAGAATCAAGTATCACGACGTGATGAGTTCAATTCTAATGTTAGGAAATTTACTTCTGTGTGTGAGCGCAGCCGGAAACTTCAAAATTCTGGAGATGAAAGGACACAGTAATGCAGAAGGCAAGACGTAGAGAAATTAGTTAGAACCATTAAAAAGTTTGCAGTAAGTTTAGTATGCATATTTAATTAAGCAACCTAAGTCAAAAAATCCTCCAGATCAGCATCGTCAGCTCCGTCCCCTTCTTCCATTTGAACGAAGGACAAGAAATGCTGTGGTCTATGACACTCCGCATAAAACCTCTCGGGAGCATCCAATTTCACTGTATACTCCATGCCCTTCCTGTGCTTTACACCCTGAAAGTTGTAATTCCACCCCAATCCGCCCTCCGGCACCATAAAGAAGCCTTGGAAGCGATCGCTGAGAAGCATTTGCACCTTCTCGTAGCAACTAGATGAGTATCCCTGGGCGTTCGCGACGCCACCAGCGATGTTGCGATTCTTCTTTCCCCATTCCAATCCACTATCAGTCACCTTGTACGAAGTTAGAGAGCAAGATCCCTGAGTAAAGGAGGCAGTGATAATAATTTCATTCTGACCAGACCAAGACTTCTTGTTATCTTCGACAATACCGGAATGCATAATGACATCAGGAGCAGGAAGAACTTGGATTCCATTCTGAATCAATTCATGTGGCTGCGTGTGAATCCAACCGAGTGGTTCTAATTCATCTAGCATTTCGTGGTTGGGGAGAGATTTGGGAAGTGTGACACTCTGGTGGTTGCCAACTTGCGGCACCATAACAATGCATCGAACCTCTCGCACTTGATCGTTATCGGGTGGGGTAACTCCGTACAAATAGCCAGCAATCTGCGTCCTTAAGTCCGCAATGGTGATGAAAGTGCTGAGAATGTTCTTCGGCAGAACATACGTCAAACCTTCCTCCGAGATATCTTCAGATGACACATAAATATGTTTCGTTCGAAGATGAAGATTGGTTGCACTGATTGCACGCACTCTCCAGTCAGTCTTACTATGGAAGGTTGCTGCCTCGTATTGCGTAGTAGTCGTCACAACAATTTGCTCTCCATGCACATTCGTCGTCTTCGTGGTGGTTGCTGTCATTTGAGACTGCTCCCTGGCCTGCGCTTCGATCTCCGCAACTTGCTGTCGTTGCAGTGATGGAGGGGAAATTTCCATTCCAAGAATGATGTCACGGATTTCACTCTGCGTCAAACTCGAAACGTTGACGTTGTTCTTCTTTCCATAGTCAGCGAGGATGAGATCCTTCAAGGCAACTTCGACCTTAATCCACTGCTCATCAGTAAGTGTCGGCCACACGTGATGAGGCTCAGTGATAACACTGCTATCTGGACGAAGGATGATCTTTACCTTGTCCACATTAACGTGAAGACCACGGAGGATCAAAATCAATCGAGAGAAAGCGGTGTAGGACGAAATCGTCTTGAGCCAATCATCGAAAATGTTGAATAGAACCATTTGAGGCTCGGTCGCACGTAGGATTAAATCTCCAAACTTCTCAACCTTGAGTGCTGCCTGGAAAGGAAGCTGGAGTTCGGAACCCTTGAGAACAATGTTGGGGAAATCCAAACAATGAACTTCGAGTGGATCTAGCATTCCCTTCCTGGTGACAATAATTTGCTTGGGTTGCTCTTCAATGGGGAGAGAGCGGATAAGGGCAGCAACTTCTTCGGCTGTTTTCCACTTCGCTAATTGAGATAGACGTTTCTGGCCGGCCCAAACACTCGTGTGAATGATCTTCAAAAACAGCTGACCAGTACGAGGATTGAAGATGAAGATTGCACCATTGATTGGTTTCGTTGTCAAGTTGCCCTCGAATGTTTTGTGAATTGTCACTCGGTACACGTTTGTATCATCAACGAACCAAATCACTTGGTTGCTGAAGAGCTCCCCATAGTTCTGAGAGCTCAAATAGGGCTCAGTGGGTTCACTTGAGTAGAGTTGGAGTCCTTTACGAATACGTTCGCGAAGAACATACAAGGCGGGGTTCGCCTTGATAATCTTCGCCATGGCTTGTTGCAGCAACGGCTTGCCTCCTGGGATGTAGTTACCAAAGCCACTGTAGAGCGAGTAGGCGAGGTCGATTGCGAGTAAGCAGCCAGTCGGAGACGGGTAGATACTCATGTTGTCGGTAGTGTAGTCCAAGAATTTGGCTCTGGAATATCGTTCGATATCGTGTGAGTCGAAATCGCCCCACCTGAGCTGAATATCGAGCCAATATTTGTTGGTAGTACTTCCGTCATCGTAGTTGTCCTTAGTGTCATGCAGCAAGCTGGGCTTTGACACTGGCCACTTGTAGGCAGCAAATAATACCAAGTCAGCGCAGCTGCTGTTCATTTTGTACGACTTACGAGGATGGATTGTCTCTTTCTGCACACTCTCGATCTCCAAAGCATCCAACTCCTGGTCAAACACTTGCACAATGTCCATCGTGATAGATTCATGAATCTTTTGCCACAAATGTGCTCGGAAGATTTGAATGAGAGAAATCTTCAGCGTTGGGATCTTTCCATGCATGAAAATACCCGTCAAATCGAGTTGGACTTGGAATCCAACGTAAACGTTAGCACGATTGATAGTTGGAGACCACCACAACGTGAAACGACGGTTGGGAATTTGAGTCAAACCGGATCTTTGGGCGTTGGTCAACTTTTTGAACTTCATACTCTCTTCGAATCCTGAAGCTTTCTCCCAGAAAAGACCCTCCCATGTAGGGAAATACGTCCCCTTGAACAAGGTGTGCTCCAAAATGCCCTCTACACCACCAAGCGCCTGAATCATATCCGTACGATACGCATTGAGATTCCACAGCTTACCATCGTGGCGTTGGTGCGTCCACCAGAATGGGTTGACGCGGAGAACCTGATACTGTTTGAAGATGGTCCTCACACGCCAACCCCTATCGTAGGCCAACGTGTGCCTATCTTTGCTGAAGAGCGTATTGATACGGGGAATACCACGATCCCACGAGTCTTCTAAGTCCTCAAGCGTTAGGCGCCTATTTTGCGCATTCGCTTCTTGGCGTTTGAGTGCATACTCAGCCCACACTCGTTGCGAGTCAACGAATTCACTCTCCCATGGTTGCAAATATCTGAACAGGTTTGGAATCAATTGATCAGCATCATGGCTCAAGCCTGCGCGGAAATGGGTCACGCCAGTATCCGTTTGCTTGCTGTATCGAAGATCACTCTGTGGGATTAACACATGACCCATTGAGAGCATACCTAGGCCACCGAGTTCTTTAGGACAGTAGAAAACAACTGGAGGGAAACGACTTGGCATTTTACTGTTCAACCCTATCTTGATGCGAGTCTGAATCTTATTCTCATTCTTCACGAGCAAGTCAAGGAGCTCTCGAGTATTCAGCACGGCTTCCCTGTAATACGTCATCAAACCGATCAAGGCGGTATTCCATTTGTTGGCGATCTTGGTAAATGTCGTTGCACCACTACTCATGAGAATTTGACGGATACGATTGTCGAATGCCTGGACGGCTTCTTCTTCCACACGCAAATGTGCCTGAGCAGTTACCTCCTTGGTGGTTTCATTCTGCAAATTCCAAACACCATCCCTGTGCACCGTGCCAGTTGGTGTTGCTCCACCCACCATAGATTTGCGATGGGCACGAAGAGGTTGAATTCGGACTTCGAAGCCAACCATATCGAAGAGCAAGTTGGGGTTATCTGCACTGTAAACGCTCACAAATGAATTATCCCAATCAAGAGTCGTAATACTACGAGGGAGACGATTCTTGATGTCCCAAAAAATAGCTCTGCCAAGGTTTACATCTCTTTTGAGCAACCTCATACGACAATCCCTTGGCCAACATGTCTTGTTGCGATATCCGACAGCATTTTCATTATTAGGATCGGGGTGCTCAATGAGATAGCGCTGGATCAGGTCTTTCGACTCTTCCCCATCAAATTTGAATAGCATGTAGACCTTATCCATGTAACGAGTGTAGAGACGGATGGGGTGACTGACCTCTGTCTCAACGTCTGCAAAAGTCAAATACTCGTTGGGACGCTGCGGTAATCCAGCGAGCTCGCTTGCACGAGTGAGCCCGAGAACGAGTAAGTCGATAACGAGTCCATAGTACTGGACAATGAAGGAAGAAAACTGGAGACCACGGATAAGACCATATGAGTTGGTGTGCATCATATCTTTGAAACTGATCGACACGTTGTTCTTGGCAGTCATGTAATCAGCGATATTGTGATCAACAATAAGTCGAAGAAGACGATTCAATAGTGTCAAGTCAATTTTTTCGTACATCTTCTCAAACTGAGATTGAAGCATCACAACACTATCACCATTATCGTCAACGTCCCAAACATCCTCCAGGTTATTAACACCCTGGCACCACTTATAAACCAAGAGGGGAGGAGGCTCCGAATCAGCAGGCTTGATCCAATTAGGAAATAAGTGGCGTTTATCGGCTTCGTACCAAAGATATTGATCAAGGTAAGCGTCCGTAATCTTTTCAAGAGGCTCAATGTTGTACACGGGAGACAAGTGAGAGTACATATCCATGAATTCAATGCCAACCTCCTTGAAAGTGCGCATGGTGAGAAGATGCCTCTTGATTCTGCTTAATGCTTCATGCGGGTTGTCATATGCCTGTTCGATGAGGCCAAGCTCTTCACGTCCGGAGCTGTTCAGACGCATCTGAAGTCCAAACCCTTCTTTGAGACGCTCGAGAGCAAGGATGAGAAGCTTCGTGTCATGCTTATAGGATAAAGGAGGAAAAGGGATGGGGGTGAACTTTCGACTCTCGAGCCAGTGCACTGTGGTGGTGTAAATGGCAACAGCTTCCTCGGCGCTAGTATAGGGTCCATCTTTCAGATAATTGTGTTGCCTCTCCTGTTCAGCCTTCAGCCACAAACGCGTGAGCCTACCCAAGTTCTTCTTAACGACTGTCTTGTCAACAGTGCCACCCCTCTTGACTCTCTCACGGTTGTAATGAGCAATGTTTGTCCACCAATCTGCCTTCGCTTTAACATAACGAAGAATCATGTTCTCAATCGGCGCAGGCATGCCAGGCACTTTCCAAGGGATGTTTGCTTTCCAGCACCTGAATGCTTCACTCAAGTGTGATAAGATTACGCGACTCTTGTTCTGCTTTACACCCTGCGGCATCATATCAAGAATGTCATGCATGACACTCGCACGCAATTCCAAGTCAAAGTGACTCTCCACCCGTTGCTTAGTCACATTCTTCGCCTGGGCCTTGGAATGACGGCCTTCAAATTGACGAGCAAGTAGATTACCCAACCATCGTTCGAGGAGTGGCGTGATACCTCGAAGGAAAAATAGCCATACCCTCCAACTCGGAGCCCAAAACCCAACACCAGGGCCCTTTCCCACCGGTCCAGTATTGAATCGGTAGTAGATGAGATGCTTGAGATCCTTACACATGCGGATCTGTCTCATAAGACGGTACTTGTATCGGTACATTCCTGTCAGCTGTCCAACATGATTGAAAGTATACTGCAATCCATCTGCGAGCTGGTAGGCATCAATGTTTCCTAACCGATATTGCACGTGAGAATCAACCACAAGTTTTGTTAGTCGCAAGATCTCCCTCGTGAGATGGAAAGCATTACCGAAACGACTTTTCTTCCTCTCCTTTGTTGTCAGCGTCTTGGTCGGCTTTAGATTGAAATTATAATCAAGATGCAAGTAATTGAGCTGCTTCCGATTGATGAGCAAGTTGAGCATATTGTGCCCCTGGCGACACACTTGCAGCCCGACTTCTACCCAATCGAGCTCAGTACACTGAAAGAATTTGGTTGCCTTCAGACTCTTGAACAGAACCTTTTTATTCTTCTTCACATTCGGACGTGCGTGAAGCTGATTCAATACCCAGTTCTTCAGGAGCTTTTGATACGACACACGCACTTTCGTTGGATAATTCATTTCACGTGAAACACGTTCTCTCGCCCAATGACCAATCAATGGAACATCAATCGTTCGACGAGTACGACCCGACCGCATATGGAATGGACGGGGAGCAAAGTACAACGCAATACCAGGACCAGTACGAGACGTGGAAAGAGGCACCGACGACAAGAGGGGGCGTAACCCGGTGGATGCTTGCACTTCGTCATCTGGACCCCACAAAGCGCCATCAGGAGCTGCAAAGTCATCCTCAATATCATCCATATCGTCATGCATTAACCAGACATCATCATCTTCAAAGCCATCATAATCTTCATCAGTCTCCCCCACTAGAGGGAGCATAATATCTTCGTTGAATTCATCCTCTTCTCCCATGACGGCATCATTCCTTCCCGACTCTAATTTGTATTCACTCTGCACGACACTTAGAATGGGGTTGATTGCGGACGAAAATGTTTGGAAGCATCCTGCTCCGGCACCACCCATGGCTTCGTCATTATTTTCATCATCTTCACCTACATAACAAAGCTGCGGATGGTGATATCCCCCACCACCAACGACAACCTTTCTCGGACGAGAATTGTACACATGGGGGAAAGCAATCCTATACTCCGAACGGATCGGATGACGAATGATAATTTTGTTAACATCATTGAATTCATTCCAGTCCTCTTCCTCCTTCTCTTGGACATCGCGGTAGAGAGGTTCGAATTTAGGACCACCCGGAATAGCAATATTAAGTGCCTTGGCTGTCAAAAACTCGGGCAAATGGAAGAGATGCCTGTGATTGGGATCAAGCAAATGTGTCGAAACGAGCGGCCCAGCTAGTCGATACAGACAAGACATGACGGGAGTGGGTAGTCTCCACGTACGGTACGACGGTCCATTGGTGTATCGTCCACCGGGGACACGAAATCCAGCACATCTATCCCCCTCTACATCCTCTTCATCATCACTATCTTCAAACTCATCATAATCCACCGGTTCCGACAATGGTTTACTCTCGTATAACCAACTAGCCACAAATCTCTCCACCTCATCCAATCCATCATCACTTTCATCATCATCATCATCACTATCCTCTCCCCCACGATTCTCATTCCCAAACTCCATCCGAATAGGTTCCGGAGGTTCCACATCCAAAATATGATCTGCATAATCCAACACCGGCTCCTCATCATCAAATGGGGGGAATCTCATCCGCTTAAAATGCCTTCGATCACGTTTCTCCCTCCTCATCATGACCCATGCACTTCCCCATTGTGCCAAATATATCGGTTCAATAACTTTGGGTACGTCATTCACAAAGGAAATCGCCCCGGTAACATGATATAACACGGGAACAGTCTTGACATTTTCCCATGGCATGGGCATATTTTCCAACAATTTAAATACCGCATGGGGAACGTATTTTAATGCCCCGAGGTAAATTCGTTTATCGGCGGAGTAACGTTTGGAGGACATGTCCCCGTGATCAGCGAGAATTTTCCGTACGTGTTCGGGGGGAAGGAGTTCCTTTTGGGTGGATGGTCCTCCCGTGGTGGTTGTGGAGGAATTGTTGGTGGAGGCGAATCGACGACGGTGGGAGTAGCGTTTGGATTGGAGTTTGGCCCATCGTTTGGATTTTTCTTCGAGGGTGAGTGGTGTTTGTTGTTGTTGCTGCTGTTGTTGTTGATTTGATGATGGTTGTTGATAAAAGTTTGGTGGGGGCATCACGCCGGGAGGAAGAGCCATCATGCCAGGTGGTGGCTGCATCATTCCAGGCGGGGCCATTCCAGCTGAGGAATAAAAAAAGACAAAAGACCCAAAATCATTATTAGTAAGAAGAAGACGTGTTAGTTGACAGTGCAATAAATTGAATACAACGATAATGCAATTGCATACAATCATGGCAGTGTAAACTCACGCGGAACCATCCCCGGCGGCATGGGGGGCATCATCCCCGGTGGTGGCGGAGGTGGCGGAGGAATTGCCATTGGTGCGCCGTTATTGTTATTGTAGTCGCCATTAATATTAATGACGTGACGATGATGAGGAGGAACAGGTGGCGCCATTCCTGGCGGGGGGAGCATGCCCGGAGGCAAAGTCATGCCAGGCGGAGGAGCCATACCGGGAGGAGGAGGCGGTGGTGGCGGAACCATTCCAGGTGGGAATTCATTATTGTACGGTCCTCCCTGATGCTGCCCGGGGGGCAAAGGGGGAGGAGGGCCCGACATGGTGCTTCGAAGTTGTGGTTGTGGAGACAGAGAAAGAGAGAGAAGAATACCTACGCATACTCATACGTGACGTATCACTACGACTTCTTACATACTGCCTATGCTCTTGCCCACTCTTGCCTTTATCACTTATCACCATCTCAAGCCCCATCTACCTCCATCCCAAATCCTCCTCTTTGCAAAAGTCACTCGATAAAGATGAGCTTCCTACGCTACAAATCCAATGGTGGTGAATTTGACTTGTTCTTTACATGGTATATCCAACGTTGTTTTGTT
>Ga0210309_1153560_pt1 | contig 8774 bp, 1 predicted proteins | sample R1088metaT_FD_159663 | JGI IMG/M metagenome (GOLD analysis project Ga0210309, IMG submission 159663) | Metatranscriptome of estuarine water microbial communities from the Columbia River estuary, Washington, United States - R1088... | ecosystem: Environmental > Aquatic > Marine > Intertidal zone >... | reverse complement strand
TGGAGTGCGATATAAGTTTTTGCGATTTAGATAGCCACTCTATTGTTCATTCTGAAGAAGTGAAGTCTTGTTACGTTGATACCATGAACTGTGAGCACAGAGTGCTATTCCTGGGGCTCGAACAACCAACAGATGTTCGATCCTTCAGCGATATGAAAGTGGGATTCCTATGTATGGTACCCTTGCGCCCGGTTCCCTTGTCTCCGTGTTGCTGAAGACACGCAGCGCATGGTCGCTCGCGATTTTTGCTGTGAGATTTTTTTTTCATTTGCATCCTTTTTTGTTGTGCGTGGAGGATGGATTGGCTTTCTCTTTGAACTGATCTTCTTGTGTTGTTGGTCACAATCATTCTTGGTCTATCTTTACGTGTATTCTATTATTTTCCTATGATCATCCAACGCACCTGATCCATACTCTGTATCCCCCCTGATAGTAATACCCTCCTATCCGCCACTCCTGACACTGCAATAGCCTTGAATAGACACCCCCTTCTACGACTCTAGAGAGAGACAGCTGCCGCAGGGACCGGTCTTATTAATTTGTGAATTCCCCCCCAGAGGCTACTCCGATACACACCAATAACGAGAAAGAAGATGTACGCACCCGATAGCGACAGCGAAGGCTCCGACCCTGTTGCTGTAGAAGCCTCAGGGAACCCATCGCCCAGTCAAATCCAAGCAGGGTACAATAGCTTTGGCCGCCCCAGCATGTTTGCTCAACAAAGCAATTACAATGCTGCCAACCAGCGGCCCAGAGGTGACGAGGACTCTTCTGATGATAGCGACGATGATGATGCTGTCGTTGCCGTACCTCCAATACCTGTGCCACGAGGGAAAGAGCTACGTCTTTCTGGAAAGGACTTGCCCGATGCTGATTCGAGTGATGATTATGATGATAACGATGACGACATTAATGAACCATCGAAAGCAAAAGTCACAACAATTGCATCCAACACACCTCGTCGGGGGAAGGTACTACGACTACCACCCAAAGGCGGCGACGATACCTCTAGCGATGATGAACCTCTTGCCAATCTAAAGCCGAAAAATGGATCTAAAAAGCGCAAAGATGCTCCAAACGCTGGCGATTCAGACTCGGATGACGACGATGACGATGTTGTTGCAGCCACTGTCGTCGAAGGTGGTGACGTCAATGATGTCATGGCTGTTGCAAAGGTTATAACTAATAACAAAAAAGTAAAGACAAATGATGGCAAAGCAAAGAAGGCATCGGCTGCAAAGAAAAGTCCCGCCAATAAGAAGAAGAGTAGCCCTGCGAAGAAGAGTGCCAAAACCTCCAGCTCCAAGACAAAGGCACCTGATGGCTTACCTTCTGTACCGGCAGATAAGGCAGAAGCTGCACAAAAAGCTCGGGCTAAGCTCCGAAAGAATGTTACAAGTCTCCCGTTTGTGGTTTCAGAGAACCAAATTATTCGCAGTTTTGGAAAGATCAAGCCTGAGTATTGCAATCAAATGGATGAGACCTATTACTCAAGTCCCAGTTCCATTTATCCAGTGGGATTTTCTTGTGATAGATTCATGTTCAGCCCTGTCCACAACCGTGTTATCACCTTACGTTGTGATATTCTCGAGGGCAAAGGCGTGCGAAAAAATGGTGGAGACATGAAAAATGAGCAGTCATTTATTGATGAGGATAAGTCCTTGCCGAAGAAGGTGAGCGCTTTTGGCGGTCCCATCTTTCGAATTATATGGGGTGAGGGCATAGATCAGGATAATCCTATGGAGCCTTGTACCTTTGATGCGAACATTGGCTTTGAATCTGCTGAGGCTTCAAAGCAAACGAAGCCGGAAGTCGGAATGAGAGTCAATGTCAATATTGACAACTTCAATACAGTCGGAGGAGTCATCTCAAAAGTGAAGGCGCCGGCCAAAAGTGGGAAGAATAAAGGTCTTTCAATGATTACAATAAAGTACGACGATGGGGTTACTGAGGATACACCATTTCCAGACCCTGACGTCCATTTTGCACCTCCTGGCTGTCCTCCTATTGCTGAAGGGACTGGCATGTTAACTGAAATAAAAGGAAAGCCAGTACGGGCAGTGACAGCGAATTCTCCGCTTGAGGCATGGGGCAAAACACTGTTATCTCTCGGTCTAATAGATGAAATCATGCTCGAGGATGCCTTTGAGGCTCTTGAAATATCTCGTGACGAAGGCTTCAACGAAGCAAAGGAAAAGGTCGAAGCATTCAATAGGAAACGTAGAGAAGATAGGGCAAAAGGGAATGAGGAGCGGCGTAGGTCAAACAGAGAGTCACCCTCCAAATATAGAAAGGAGGATGATGATATGGCTGCTGACGGAATTGATGGGAACACAGCTGCGGGAGTGACAGCTGAAAACAACAGTGAAGTTGAAGCAGAAAAGATAAATGCCAGCGAAGATGATGGAGGTCCATCACAGACCGATGGCATTCCAACTCCATCAGACACAAAGGTTGACGACAAAAAAGAGCCCCCTTCTTCCACGGAGTCGGAATTGCGTGATAAGATGAAGGAACTCCAAACCATGCTGTCTGAAGCGAAGAAACGAGCTAAACTAGCTTCTGTAGACCTCGCCAATACACGAATTGCAACCATTTCTCCCTTTGCTGGAAACCCATTTATCTGCAGCGAGGATTCGACAGCCTCGGAAATGTCTTGGATGGCAAACGCTGTAAAGAAGGAAAGAACGAAGATGGGTGCTAGTGGAAAGAAGAAAAAGATCGTCAAACCAACATCAATGATGGAGAGAAATGATACCTTTTTCATCCCAAAGACGGAACGTCTTGTAGAAGGTTTACCGGGTGCTGAGTATACTCCCTCGTACGTCTTCCACGCAAACAGGTCTGCATCCGCTGACAATTCTTGGGTTCACGAAGCGAAACTAAAGTATCAAAAGCAACGAAAGAAGAAAGAGGAGAAGAAGAAACAAGTGAAAAGGATGTCTGACACGAAGGCGAAGACTGACAAAGAACGGGAGGTTAAGAAGAGGCTTCGAGATCAAGAGTCAGCGAGCAGAAAGCGTCAAAAGGACGAAGAGGAAGACAAAAAGAAGCAAAATCGCGTGGAGAAGCGTCTTGCCCAACTCGCCGTCCAGATGGATGATAAGCTTTTCAAGGAGGCTCTCATGGCAAGGGAAAGGAACCTTCAGAATTTCGTGAGGGGAATGAACAAAGAATACAACAGACGTCGGAAGGCGGCAGAGTTGGTTGTTGGTAATAAGTTGGAGCACTCGAAGTTTTCAACCTCTGATTCGGCTTCATCTCTCGTAACATTCAGAACGATGCTTCCTCCACTTTCACGTCATTACGACGAAGAAGTCGTCCGTGTTTGGGACTTCCTTCACTCTTTCTCTGGTGCATTCAAAGAATCATCGACTCTACCTTCCATGCCATCACTTGACACCCTTCAAGATGCCGTCAATAGTCTCAAAAACAAAAGCGCTGATGGGGAGAAAAAACGGATAGAAGCTGTTAAATTGATGACGGCTATTTCGATCACCCTGTGCACCGTCATATCCCCGAGTCTGACTAAAACTCTCTCATCATCCATTCCTAACATCGATACTATTGGCGTAGATGGTGTATCGGATGGACCTCAACAAGAAGCCGATGTTTCTTGTCTGCCTGTCAACGAATGGACCTGGCGAGAAATTGCGAGAATGATTATTATTTGGGATATTCTCACTGATATTGGATGCTCAAAGAGTGAAGCTTCGAATATTGTGAAAGGCTACCGAAGTGGAGGACATCCAAACTCAAAGGAAGCGAAACGATGGAAAAAGATTGAGGATTCAATTATTTTCATGATGTATCAGCAGCTGAATAACCATGATTCATCTCAGTATCGAAGGCGTTTGGCGACGATCTGTATGAGCACACCGAGTGTGCCATCCGCTCTACCTTCAGATTGGTACTTTTATCTCCACAATATTAAGTCTCGGTCTTCGTGCTCTCTTTCGTTTGTGAAAGAAAACGTTGAGAAAGCGCTATCAGTGTTACGGAGTTCTGCTTCTGAGGTAAATGACGGATTCATCAGTGACCTTGAGAAATGCTTAGCCGCTACCCAGCACGCAGGATCATCTAAACCATCGAGCCCATGTGCTTCTGAGTTGAATAAGGCAAAGCAAATGGCAATAGACATTCTTCATCGAGTAGACGAGAAACAAAAGGTATCGGCATCCAAGCTGGTCGCGAATGATCAAAATAAACTCACTCAAGAACCTGAACGCCAAAAGATGGGACTTTTGAAACTGTTCCAAGTGTCTCGGGAACAGTACAAAATGTCAGACACTGCAAAGGAGGAGTACATGGCTGCAGCACTGCGCCTCAAAGAGAAGCTAGAAACTAAAGATGTAATTGCTGACGACGACGATGACGACAAAAGTGATGACGAAGAAGATGGAAATACGAATTCAGAAGAAAAATCTGGCAAAGATTCCGCCGCTGTTCAGGAAAATGGTTCCTCAACTTCTGAGGGCAAATCTGATGGGAAGTCCGAAACAATGGGCGCCAACGGGCATCCCACTATGACTGCGATGGAAGCTGAAATTCCTAGCGAAGCCGCAGAAGGGTTTCCAGATGGATGGTTGACTCGTCGCTTACCAAGAAGCAACGCTAATGACCCGCGCATGGATAAACATTGGTATTCGCCAAAATTGGGGTTGAAGTTCAGGAGTAAAGATGACGCAAAACGCTTTCTCAGCAAGCTAGAGGATGCTAATGGAGACGAATCAGAAGCAATTATAGCGTTCCATGGAAAGAAAAAGGGTAGGCCTTCGACTGCGACCCCTGCCGCCGCGACTGCCGAATATGACTTTTGTGTAGATATTGAAAGTGCCCCTGATCTCATTCGTCGGTGCCTAGCGGTAGTCCGGACACTCTGTGCATCTGCGTCGGCTTCCCCTTTCATCTACCCTGTTGACCCACAGATTTATCCAGCATATTACGAAGCTGTCATGACACCTTGTTCTCTTTATGATGTGAGCAAGTTTCTTCAAGAAGCCGGTAAAAAGTTTGCATTGAATCACGACGATCCCGAGATAGAAGATGTCGTCACAGAAACGGGAAGAAAAATTCGCATTATTGTACAAAATTCCATATATGTAAACTCCTCGAATAGCATTGTGAACTCCGCAGAAGAGATGAGCCGAATTTTCGAGCGTTTGTTCTTCGATTGGATTCTTGCTCCCCCGAGTCTTCGTCCAAGTTTAGAAAATCTGGACGATGACAGATGTATTGAACAGCATGAAACAGATATCAACAATATGGTTCTTCTTTGTGATGCTTGTGAAGGCAAATATAATATGCAGCGATTGAAACCACCAATTGACGAAGTTCCCAAGGGTGACTGGTATTGCCCTCGGTGCATTACTGGAAGGTCATGGACAACTGTCGATCCAAGAATCGGTAGAATGGTGAAGAATGGGTCATTTCGCGGCGTTGTTCAGTGGTGCAAATTTATTTTTGCCGAAGATGCGAAACCTTCCTTATCATATTGCATTAAGGATTCCAGTTCTGGCCGAAAAGAGTTCTGGGCTCTAAATGATGTAGACAAGTTGCTGATTGGTGAGCCTGTAGATCCCATTCACTGCCTGGAAGCACTATCTGAAAGCCCTGGCTACGGCTTCGGTCGTGATTCTGGCAGTGGCGTTAGTGGTGAGCTACCGTTGACATTCAACCCTTTGATAGCCGACAATGCAGCTCAAGCAGCACTCTCGAGCAGCGTATTCCGGAGTTCTATTTCTGCCTGCGTGTCTTTGGCCAACCCTCCTGAAGAGCTTCGTGCAGAAGAGTGGACGACTTTACTTACGCTACTCGTTGAGAAGTGTGCATCTAGTGATAGCATCCTTGAATTTGCTATCGAAATCGAGAGTAAAGAGAACACTCGTCAGTCAGCAGAAATGCTTTCGTTTTGGAGATCCAGGGGCGCGAAGAATATTGTGCCTGATGTGTCGGATGATGACGATGATTCTGTTACGTCAGAAGATAAATCCGATCGATCTCCCTCTGAAACCGTCGAAGGTATTACTAAAGATGTTGACTCTGCAGCTGGGGCTGTCAAATCGTCCAGCGAGACTACTGCAGTCGCTCAGATTTCGAAATCGTCAAGTGAAGATGCCTCAGGTGAGATTGGGAAGCCTCCGAGCATTCGCTCTGATGAACACCCTACGGTTCAGGACTTGAGTATGATTAGTTCGAACGAAGCGCCACTTGATGGTGATATCAACGAGGCTGAGCAGCAGAAAAAGAAAGAGCAAGAAGATGCAGAGGCCGCGCAAAAGAAGCGTGATCAAGCATTAGTTCTTGCCAAAACCAGACGCGAAAAGAAGAGAGAAGAAGCGTTGATAGGATTTCTTGTCGGTAACAGACTTAAATCCACAGCGGCTTCGTTTGAAGAAGACATTATTTCAACCATCATAAAAAATTCTCTCTGCAACCAAGAGGAGGGACTCGATTTGCAGGCAGTCCGCTGTCGAGAGTCTTGTCATTATTGTGGTCTATCTGATGTGGCATTAGGTGCCCCACTTGTCAGAGTTCCTGACGATGGAGAGTGGAAGGAATTATTTCCTCATGCTGTGCATGACAGGAATACCTACATGGTTGCAGCGATAACCAACAAATCAGTGGAGACTCCTGAGTCTGACAATAGCATGGATACTACTGATTCCGAAGACAGCAGAAAGTTCTTGTCGGTTAGAGTCCGTGTAGGTGGCGAGCTTGTGTCAAACAAGATGGATACAGCAGACAACAACAAAAATTATGATCAAGCCATGCAACAATTTTTACCCAGGAATCCCATCGGGTTTCAGTCTGAGCTGAGGTTTCGGGACGAATCAAATCTTTCCTTCCTGTCTGGTTCTCTGAGTGCTCACGAAGTTTGTGCTGCGGCTGCACAAAAAACCCGAAAAGACAACTTCCTCAGAGACCGCAAAGACGCCTTTAAAGACTACTTGATGAAAGGAGCTGCGATGGCATGTGGAAAATCTACCCCACTTGGATTGGATAAATGGGGAAGATCTTACTGGGTGTTCAGTGCAGAGCCTAAATCCCTCTTCATATGCGAGATGGCTTCATCATCTGACGATGTTTCGCCGCAAACGAAGAAATGGCATCGGTTCGCAAAACCTGAGGAGATAGCGTCAGTGATTATTGGTTTGGGCAAGGAAGCCCCATGCGAAATGTTGAGAGAGGTTTTTCCTGAAGCAGTGGGTTTGGTGAAAGATAGATCATGGTCAACTCTACTCTTTGCGAGGCGCCTGGCCACAACTGATCAGATGGTAGATGCAGCATTGTCAGATGATGATAAACGAGACTCTGCCGACGAGAAAGGTGAAGACACCGGACCGCCCTTCGTCGAGGACGAAGATGTCCTCGTGGAGTCCGAAGGTGGGAGTTTTCTGTGGGATGCTGTCGTCGTCGATGTTGCGAAAGACCCCAACACGTCAAGGGTCAACGGCTATCTTGTTCACTACAAAAAATGGAACACTCGATTTGACCAATGGGTTGCACCTGACCGTGTGGTTGAGCCAAGTAAGAATAATTTGGAAGTGCAGGAGGAAGTGATTGGAGAATTCAGTGCCGCTTGCAATGCTACACCGGTTGAGCTGAAGGGTATGTTTGCCTTTCAGTTCTTTGATGCGAAGAAACGCGCAAAGGGCAAGACTCGAACGGCGTTTGAAGTCTTCGACTGTGTGTCTGTAGAGAAGCACGCATCTCACGACGAGAAGCTGCTGGGGCTACTCAAGGGTGCTTTACTGATGATTGAGGCTGCACTACCTCGAGGATCGGTTGCTACTGACGAGGACGGTCATTGGAACCCTGAGTCAGCTGCGTTGTGGCGTAGCTTAGTGAAGACGTCAATTGGGCCGGAGACTTTGATGAGGTGCATTTTGGTATTGGAAGATGCCATTTCTCCAGAATGGTATCACGAACAGGCCACTCAACTCTATGCTGCTATCCCGAAACAGTTCAAGGCCATGGGCGGGGCGTCTCTTCCTGCTGTTGCTCTACGGGTTTCTATCCTTGACAGATGCCTGAAGTATGAAAAATTGGCATAAAAATAGAGTACCAGCTTTGATTGAAAATAGATATATTACGTAGCAGACTTTTACTGCAACATGTTACTCTCTGTTGTCACTTAGAACGTTTTCGTCCACAGACTTCGCAAATGCGACGAATGGGGCATCATAGGCGGGATAGAAGTGATGTATAAAGCTTCTGATGGCAACTGGTATGAGGGAGATCTGCAATGTCTCCAACGTGAACACTTCTGCAAGGGCTGGAAGCAATTCGCGGGAGGATATTGAAAAAACAGAATCAATTTCTGGCACCGCAGTGTTGACCGAGACCAGCCGGTCAGTTAGGTAGCGAATTGGCTCTGGCAACAAAAGGAACTGTTCCCCGACGCTTCTATAGTCTTGTCCTAATTTTGATTTCGCGTTGTCTCTGTAGCTTGGCCAGCCCTCCCAGTTCTCGAGAATACTCTTGAGAAGTGGCCGAAGAGTTCTTGGCGGTCCTGACGCCCACGGCGTGACACCGTCATCACCCAAATCATCGATCAGTGGATACAACGGGTCATAGTTTGTAAATAAACGAGGGATAGGATCCCATGGTTGTGAGTAGGAGAAGACAAAGCTTGTTGGCAAATCAAATGCATCAAGGATTGAACAATAATCGCCACGTTCCTTGCCATTTGCAATTCGCTTCGAATTTGATGTGGTGTCCACTGAGAAAATAGGAGGAGATCCATAGGTGAACACGCGGAGGACATTGTC
>Ga0210309_1008570_pt1 | contig 8776 bp, 2 predicted proteins | sample R1088metaT_FD_159663 | JGI IMG/M metagenome (GOLD analysis project Ga0210309, IMG submission 159663) | Metatranscriptome of estuarine water microbial communities from the Columbia River estuary, Washington, United States - R1088... | ecosystem: Environmental > Aquatic > Marine > Intertidal zone >... | reverse complement strand
GTAGGATCATACGGATCCGGAAGATATATCCAGGTATCAAGGCCATGATTCGCACTATGGGTACTGACCTCATTAATAAGGTCGCGAAGGCTCATACCATCCTTGAACTTAGTCTTCATGGGAGCAGTTCTCTTCTCATAATCGGTCGACTTAAACTTTGATTTAAAGCTTCTGGTTTGGGTAGGCACAAAGGTAGATCTGGGCTCAGTCGCATCAATACCGCTCCAGTCTGCCAATGGTTTCCCCCCTGCAACAATATGCCAATCACCACAATCTGCTTGGGACTCCTCATATCGTCCCATGATAAAGTCAGGTGGCTTGGCGTTTCTTGTACTATTTGCTGCTGTTGCTGCTGCAGCAATCACTGCTGCTAATGCTGCATTATCTTCGTCAGCAACATTCACTCCTGGCGCTGAGTTATCTTCATCATCTGAAGTACTCATTACGTTCGACCTAGGGATTTAGGCTTGTCAGACGCAGTGTATAAGTAGGATCTCTTTTGAGTCTACTGCTTTACACGATCGTCGATTTACCGGATCCGCTCAATTGATATACCGCACTGTATTCAATGGCAATGATCCGAAAGATGCAGATGCAAAGGATGCGTGGTGTAAGTATCTGGTTTAGGAAAAATAGAACCTTGGGCTCATAACCATCTAAGGTATCTTTCAATAAGACTCACGTGTATCGCTCGATGTCGATCGCCTACGCTTAACTAAGCTTGATAGCTTCTTCAGCTTCTCTCTGAGACTGCTGGATTGGGATCTAATAGATCGCTGTCTTCGTAAGGAAGAACTGACTGGGTTTCGAATTAGTATTCGAAGCTGGCTTAATCACAAGCTGTCGACTGCGAGTGAAAGCACTTGGAGGGCGAAAAGTTGGTCGCAAGCTTGGGTCCTCGATCGGGTGTATCGCGTGGCCTTTGCGATTCACTTGGGATCTAGGAAAAGGTAAGTTGCTTAGAGTTGACCAAAATAAGAATACGATAAGCGCACACTATTGTGTCAAAATGAATATTATAAAAGAATTATTTTTGTTTTTGTTTTTGCAAAACCCGAAGAATGAAGAATTCTTTTCTTCCGGTCATTAATTGTTTTTGCTTGTAAAATATGTAGAGCGTAGTATAAAAGCTACGCAAAAGTATCGGGTGTTGAATCAGAACCTTCTTCTTTCGCATGAATGAAACTTCTGCAAGTGAAGAGGAACTTCGTTTGTTCTGAAGTGAAGTTGGGAACTTCTGATTCTTGTTTGTTAATGTAATATGTAAAAATGTGACGGTTGGATAAAATCGACAATTCGCAGATCGCGAAACGAAGACCGATCGGGGTTTTCTTAACGAAAGTTTTTCACTTAAGGAAATGCCTGGATGACGGGTCATGAGACACACGAATGAACTACAACCATAACAGGTTGGTAGGCAGATGATCTCAATCGACGACAGACATACAGACAATCTTAATTCTCCCTTTGGCCTTCTCGTGCCGACACACCATCACCAACCTTGAACTCTGCCTCTATTTAGGACAAACTTGTCGTAGACAAGTGCTTTTGTCAAATAGTCGGCATCTTGCTCAGTGGTATCACAGTAGATAACTTCTACGTTTCCATTCTGGACATGCTGCCAGAAGAAATGCCACCTGCAATGATAATGTCTTGTACGGGATGTCAAGCGTTGTTCTGTCGCAAGAGAAAGGGCAGCTGTATTGTCCTCGTGCGTAGTTGCATGCACGGTCTGTCCGATTCCTCGTAGATTTGCAGGAACATCAACTTGTCTCATGAATTCTGTCAATAAACCTTGGATGGGTAGTAATGCTCTCATTGATTGGGACAAGCTGTAGTACTCGCTCTCGGCTGTAGATAAGCAGATGGTAGGGATGAGCTGGGACTTGCAGATTAATGGACATCCGCCAAGCTTAATGATATACCCTGATCTAGACTTAGCACTATCAACTGATTCATCCTTCTCAACTCGGTACAATCCAGCAAAATCCGCATCAACAAAACAGTCCAATTTAAGTGCAGATGTAGGCTTCCTCACAATGGTGCCCTTGTCCTTCGTCTTAGCTAGGTACCTGACGATTGTCTTGATTGCACTAGCATGAGAGTCCTTGGGATTGTGAGTGAATCTAGCAGCTTGGCTCACCGCAAAAGTGATGTCAGGCCTAGTGTTGGTAGATAGATACAGGAGCATTCCAATAACAGAGGGATAACCCCAACTTTCAGACATGGGTTCACCATCAGGATCCTTTCCAAGAAGGGCCTTAGCAGGGGTCCGGTTTGGGTTGCAATTCTCAAGACCTGTTGCTTTTAGGATCTTGGAGATGAGTCCTTTCTGTGTGAGCTCTACGTCACCATTCGACAATGTCTCATATTGGATGCCCAGAAACTCTTCAAAGGACGATTCCTTAGTCAAACTGAAGCCAAGGTTTTCAAGGTCCTTGATAAGCTTGTCAGCGTCTTCTTCATGCTTTACACTTATACCGCAGTCATCAACAAAGCAGATAATAAAACAATCTCTCTTGTACCACAAGCATGGATCGATCTTGCTTTGAGTGAAACCAAGCTTCCTGAGCGACTTGAATAGCAGCTCTGCCCATAGTTTGGGTCCATCACAGGCTCCATAGATGTTCTTGATGAGCCTTAGACAATGGTTGGGCTTGGCCTTGAATCCGCGTGGGACATGCATGAAAACTTCGTCAGGTCTGGTTGCTTGGATGAATGCATTAGCAAAGTCAACGGAGCAAGTATACCATCCTAAAAATACTGACATGATGAGAAAGATCCGTACAGTACTGAAGGCGACAACTGGAGAGGTCTTGTCATGAATGTCTTTCATCAGATCTCCGCGAAGAACGATACGACCTTTGTACTTGGTAACAGTTCCGTCAGGACGACGCTTCAATCTGAATACCCATTGCGATGGAATGATAGGGCTTCCTTTTGCTTCAGAGATAGGGACTTCTTCCCAACATCCATGCTCTTCAAGCTCACGGATCTCCTTCATTGCAGATTCCACCCATTTTGCTTTGTCCTCACTAGCCATAGCTTGCTCATAGGTAAACAGATCAGGATTATTAGCTGCTTTCCCGGCGACATTGATAGAAATAGGGCAGTTGAAGGCACTGAAAAGAGAATCAAAATGAACATCAGCTGGAAGTGATGTAGCCAAGTGTGTTGATGGATCAAGAATCTGAGGCTTCACTCTTGTTCTAGTTGAACGACGAATGGGACGAACGGGACTAGCCTTAACTGGGGATGGCTTAGTAATAGGGACTTGTTTCTTAAGTGGACTCCCTTCAATCGTACGAACAGGTGTACTCCCTTCAACAGTCTCAACACTCCCTTTAGTAGATGGACTAACAGGAGGAGCAGGTAGGGGCAAAGGCCCTACAGAAGGGGTTGGCAAAGTTTTAGACTCGCCACTGGCACTTGTTTCTCCACGAGCTGCTACTTCCCCCCAAGTGGTAGTGGGGGCTGGAGCTTTGACAAACTTAGGAGAAGGTGCAGTGAATGAAGGAGGTGATAAAGCTGTTGCTGGACGCAATTGCTCTGCAGCTTCAAGGACTCGGTTTCGAGCAAATTCTGCATTTTCAGAGTCATACGTGTTAACAAGATCCTCAGAGAGCTCATCAAGGGCACGCAGATCCGTTTCATCAAGCATATACTGAAAAGTGGAGTCACCAAACATCTTCATCCAATCATCCGAATTGAAATCAGGCAAGTCCTCAACATTGCTATTTACTGTAGCAAACCAGTCGTCAAATACGACATGAAACTGAGGAGTAATGGTACCAGTATCCGGATTAAGTAGAATGGGAACTGAACTAGCATGTGACGCAGAACGTCCAAGGTACATGCACCGACGGGAACGAGGCTTCCAACGAGGGATCTTTTTCCCATCAGCAATGGCCTTGTCAAGAACATATACCGGGCATCCAAAGACATGTATGTCATGGAGCTTGCTCTGCTCGAACTTTGTCTTAGTGAACAAATCAGCAGGGCATAGACCGGTGCTAGGATCAGGGACATGATTCCAAATGTACACAGCATGATTGACTGCCATAGGCCAAAGACTCGTATCCTCCATATCAGGCCAGTGTAAGAAGCAATGCATCATCATGGCACGACTGATAGACATGATTGTCTGGATCGCTCGTTCAGCTCTAGAATTGTGATGATGAGCACCGGTACCAGCAAAGCGCTGTATCTGTGCAAATGTCATCAAATGGTCACGATATTCTCGACTGGTAAAGGCAGTTCCATTGTCAGAGAGGTACTTTTGGGGAATAACACCAACATCTCTGCACATAGCTTCAAACTTTTCCTTCGCACGAAGAGTCGCATGCGTAGATAGGGTAGTTTGATGTTCAACATGGATATGTCCTGACGACTGATCAATGAAAATTGCGCCACCGCAATACATGTTAGCATCTGTGGTAGCTCCTCGTGAGGTGAATAGCCTTCCTTTATTGGAGCAGACAAAATGATCAACACAGACTTCTTGTCCTGGCAATAGATTACCTTGACTTAGAGCACCACTACGGTCTGCTTTGATCTTGGTAGTAGACCCAGGAGCTGATCTGGCTTTCTGCTTTGCATATTGACAGGCGGCGCACTTTACAGGACCAAGACGACAGGCAATGCGATGGAGTCTTCGCGTTTGTTCAGAGTGAGCTAGTACGCCAGTCTTCATAAGACTTTGAACTTTCTTGAATGCAATATGGCCAAGGCGCTGATGCCAGCGAAGTAACTCTTTTTCGGCAGAAGATAAGTTGATATTATCAGCAGAGACAACTGGAATGGCTGTAAAAGCAGCACCTCTTGACTTGGGTGCTTTCCTTCCAATGGAGACAGGCAGCTTTGAGGTTACGTTAATAGGAGCAAAGATCTTCCCCCTTTGCTGACTATTTGGTACCCCACTCATGACAAGACCATCTCCCTTGATAGTAACCGTTTCTCCTTGATACTTATCAAGCAAGGTAGTAATGGAGAGAAGCCGCACACGACTAGTTGGGACATAGTAAGCTTTTGTTTCAATTGCTCGAGATTGTCCATCTTGATCTTGGATGTACCACCTTATAGTCCCAACACCTTTTACAACTTGTCCATCATCATTGGAGAAGCCTTGGAGCGTAGTCAAGTCGCAGTTATCATCAAAATCAAGGAAATCATCTCTATCAAAAGTGATGCACACGCTGGCTCCAGAATCCCAGATGATTGGAAATGCTTCAGATGCACTTGGCTCAGAGATAGTGGTAACCATATTCTTGGGCATATCTACAGCACAGTTGACAGATGGGCGACATGGCTTACAAAACGTCTTCTTCAGCATATCCTTGTATTCCATGATTCCATTAACACTGCGCATTTTCACATAACGGCGCTTCGTACAAGCTTTAGGAGGGGCTGGAGTTGTCTTATCACCAAGACACCAGCACTTGTAACGAAGGTCACAAAGCCTCATAAATGCTTCCTGCAACTGATACTTCTCTTGAATGGTTGGATCAGCTGACACGATTACTTTTAGACGATGATATGTAGTGGCTGCCTTCATAGCTTCCTTGCTAACCTTTTCATAGGAGGGACTAGTACTACTAATGTTTGGCTTATCTGTCCAATTCATAGCTTGCATTGCCTTCTCTGAGTCTTTTAGATAGTACTTCTCACGGATATTAAGGAACTTTTCAAAGGCGTTGAATACGGCAGGATTAAACTTGTCATCACTGTACTTAGATAGAGCACGTTTGTAGTCAGATAGAGCCTCTTGCATATCACTGAAAGCTTGGGTCTCAAACGCTTGTTGCCGCTTGTGGAACCAGGACTCTATCTTGTCAACCTGCATTGCTTTGCGTTGAGTAGTGGTTAGCTTCTGGGAACACGGAGAATAATTGTACTGGACAGTGTTGCACTTGTAGGCTCGATGGATAGGGTGACGATACTGCCTTCTGTGGCCACCTCGAATCTTGGGTGAACGATTATGAGCAGCACGACGCTGTCTATGAATGGCAGTGGCATGATCAAGCTGATCAGCGGCTTTTGAGATGAAGCGGCGACGGTCTACAGTAGGAGCAAATTGACGAGGTTTCTGATGTGGGCGATGAAAGACCCTCCCCCTCAAGCGAGGAGCGTGAAACTTCTGCTTCCAAGCAGCAAGACGACGGCGATGACGCTTGTGATTATGAAGAGCAGCACGTCGAGATGACCGAGATGCAGGAACAGTTTCATATTTGCCGATGAATCTGTCGTGAAGTCCAACAGTAACAATTAGTCCAAGCCACAAAGCAGGTGCACAATACGTGGTCCAATGGAGAGAACGTAGGGCAGCCACCATGAGGGCAACATGCTTGTCGATCACAGAAGCTAGTGAGAGACTTGTCCGAAAGGCAGAGACAAGCTCGAGGCAAAAAGAGCCACTCAACTGAACCAATACTGAAAGAATAGCACGGGAACTGTGAGCAAAGCCAGTGACACAAGCAGTGCGCATGGGACCAAAGGTAGGTAGAAGGAACCATAGAAGCGCAAGATAGACAAAAGGTAACAACATGGAGAACCAGAGATCTTCCGATGACAAAGGTAAGTCATCGTCAAGAAGATGAGCGGGCTTCTCCTCAACAACGTTTGCAGCTTTTGGCATATTCAAGGTCCTGGCTGCATCAACGTCTTCATCAAATCCATCGTCATCATCAACAACAACACTGAGATCATCATCACCGTCAGCTGACACCTGTGGAGCAATCTTGCAATCAGCAGGGCACAAGTAGTTATCAGGGTGAGGATCAGCAGTGGGAAGAGATGATGGATTCTTGGCCTCAGCTGGACAAAGGTAATCATCCGGCTTAGTAGCAACACTAGCCACGCTACTGCCAGCGCCTGTGCTAGCTAGTGACACAGTTGGTAACGCTCTCGCACCAGAAGCTAGTGGGGCTCGAATCTCACTTGGTGGACGAGCACGGTCTGTCGCTGAACTTTTCAATGTTTTCGAAAAACGGGCTCGAATCTCACTTTGTATGTCGTCAAGTCCAGCAGCTGCTGGACGAGCACATGCACACATCACTCCAAGTGGGATGAATTCAGCACAGGTCGAGCACTCAATTGCGACCTCATCATCAATACCATCATCATTATCATCACTTGAAATAGCAATCTCTTCAAAAATACCTCCTCCACAGTCGCAAAGGTGGGTATACTGGCCATAGTTTCCACAACAGGTGCACATTCCAACGGTGGGAATTTGATAGCTACTGTCGGTTGAATTGACCACGCTGTGGCAGTGAAGATGACTGCTCTTGCTACTTTCACTGGAATCGTCACCAGGACTAGGATCCCATCCTTCAGTGACCATCCATGCAGATGGATCCATGACAAGATTTGCAGCAGCAGAGCGATCATGATCATTACCATGATTTCCAGTGGCAACAGGACGACGCACATGAGCTGAAGTGACATGAGTTTTGTTCCAGTGGCGGCACTTGGCACACCAATAATATGGTACACCTTGTTTCTTGATGGTCTCTGATGCACCATCAGCAGGAGGAACACGACGCCAAGATGTAGGCTGCTGGTTAGAAGAAGGTCCTCTACCTGGTCCTCTGCCACCACCAGCACCACCTCGACCACTAAACTGACGAGACTGGCGTCCTCCTCCACGGCCTCCGCCACCAAATCCACGGCCTCCACCACCAAATTGGCGGTTGCCTGCCCCCCTGCCACGGCCATTGCCCGGCTGACTCTTGGGATGTGGACAATCACGGGCATAGTGTTCCTCGCCACAGTTGTAACACTCCAATTTTCTGCCACTTCCATCACCTCCGGAGAAACGAAGGTTAAGGACCTGCTTACACATCTCAAGAAGCTCGGCTTTGTTAGTAACCATGTGTGCTCCCCGCAATGCACCTCGGTCGGTAGGACCATTTGCTGGGGTCCAATGGCCCTCTTTTTCTATGCCAGTGTACAGACTAAGAACCTCTTTCAGGATAGACTTGGGATCAAGTTGCTTGCTTGCCATATGCTTGCTCGCAGCAGTGGAATTCAGAAACTTGACTAGGTTTACCTCTTTCTTTGCCTTTGACAGGAGACGGGCAGTGTCATAACTAAACAATCCTCCGACTGAGCAGTGCTTAACCAAGTTAGTAAGCATATCTTCTGTCAAGCTGTGCTCATACAAATCAGCAGAGATTAGAATATCGACTGATGGCAGGATAGACTTGTGCCACTCTTCAATGCTCTCCTTTGGAAACTGGCTTGGTTTGCAGTCACGAATCTTTGTCTTCACCTGCCCATAGAACGTTGAGCTGACTGTCGCAATCTTGGCAAGAAGCATGATCCACACGCAAATAAAGTGGCTCAGCTCTTTTGTTGTAAGCATGAGCATGAGATGGCTTTGAAGATCAGGGGCGAGACTGTTGTACAGATAGTCAGCTAGCGCCTTTGAGTTTTCCAAGTCAAAGCGATCATATTTCTCTGATTGCGCAAGAGCTCGCTTTACTGTATCATCAGGTGAGGCAAGGAATTTGGGATAGTCTTCCACCACATTCAACATTTGTGTAGGATCATACGGATCCGGAAGATATATCCAGGTATCAAGGCCATGATTCGCACTATGGGTACTGACCTCATTAATAAGGTCACGAAGGCTCATACCGTCCTTGAACTTAGTCTTCATGGGCGCAGTTCTCTTCTCATAATCGGACGACTTAAACTTTGATTTAAAGCTTCTGGTTTGGGTAGGCACAAAGGTAGATCTGGGCTCAGTCGCATCAATACCGCTCCAGTCTGC
>Ga0210309_1207597_pt1 | contig 9033 bp, 1 predicted proteins | sample R1088metaT_FD_159663 | JGI IMG/M metagenome (GOLD analysis project Ga0210309, IMG submission 159663) | Metatranscriptome of estuarine water microbial communities from the Columbia River estuary, Washington, United States - R1088... | ecosystem: Environmental > Aquatic > Marine > Intertidal zone >... | reverse complement strand
CATGAAGATGCAGATGTTCAGATCGAAAATCGGTGCATCTTTGGCAAGGAGTCTATCGGCGGAAGAAGATTATGGTGACAACATCGGCAGCAGTAGCCCGAAAGAAAATAATGGCAATGCGGCAGCTGCAGAGTACTGGCAAGTGAAACCTCCTTCGGATGATCTTGAAAATCTGATGTGGGGTAGCACTGGTCTGCCTCCTCCAGTGCAGTCTCCACGATTTAACAAACAATGGGCGAAGAAGGGGGTGGAGGGAAATCCAGATATGAGCGCTGCCAAATCATGTTCAAGTAATGCTGAAGGAAATGATGAGTGCAATAATAGCCAAGCAAATGGTAACGACTACGACACAACTCTTGAAAGTAGCGACAATATCCTCTCCGCCCTCGAAAATCCCACAGTTCCGGATGAAATCTTATTAGAAGAAATTGTGTGGAAGCAGCGCAGTGGCTTTGGCAAATACGCACTGAACTTACTCCAACATGAATGGGAACAACGTCGATTGACGTTATTCAAGTCTGGCAAATTACGATACTATGAACTACCCTCAGGTGACATGGAGGGAGTAACGTATGATCCAAAGCACGCGGTTGATCCGGGAAAGAGTCCGTGGGTTTTTGATGTTAGTCAAGAACCGCGAGGGGAGATGGATTTGCGGCCAGGAAGTTACTGCAATATTGCTGATTATCAACAGGACAGTGGCAATGTCTTGAAGAGAATGGGAAGTTTGATGCACCAAAATAGTGATGCCTTGTCTTCTAGCTTGACCAATAATGTTAAAATACAGGCAAGAAGACGCAGTGAGGATCCTGGCCCGACCCCATTTGAGATTGATATTATACGGAGAGATACCACATGGAGATTTTGTTTCGCATCTCAATCGATTCAAATTCAGTGGCTGGATCTGCTCAAGGACATCGCTGCTGATCCGCTCACTGATGAAGAGAAACACGCACTCGGAGGATTGGACGGAGAAGGTCTTGATGCAGATCACGGTTTTAAACCTGGTGATCATATCATACGATGGGAAATGCTTCCAATCATGTATCCGATTCAAATACATGGCATCGTATTGGAAGCAGGAAAGAACCTGGTTATCATAGCGGATTTTGGTCTCGCATCGTATGATAGTCATGCTGGTGCCAGCAAAGATCTCAACACGTGGTCCAATGAAACGAAAGATGACTCCAACGATTTGATCTTGCAGGCTTGGGAGAAAATTAAGCCCAAGGAAAAGAAGCGGCTAAACGTGATTGCTGTTACAGATCCAAAAGAAATTAGGAAGTGGTCCAAGATCAAATACGGTGATCGGGTTGCCCAAAATAAACAAAAGAAGGGCTTTCTCTCGAAGCTTCTTCCTGGGTCTAAATCTTCAAAGGATAATGACGTCAACGACACTAAGGACAAAGAAATAGAAGTCGATGAAGAGTCTGTAGAGAAAACAGATGATGAGTCAGAAATACAAGAGTGTGGTAGTGCCGAACCAGAGTGGTTCAAACGATCACCTAGGAGCAAGGCTTCAAAGCAAAAGGATGGACAGTCCGTATTTTCGATAGATCAACTTGAGGGCCAAAAGAGCGAATTACCCAAGTCTGATTCAGCAAAACTTGTGCTAGCGAGAACTCATTTCATTCTAGAAAACGAGCATCTGTTACCTCCTTACCATGTATTCTACTCGAACTCCGAATGTATAGCAGTGTGGGCAAAGACAGGACGATGGTCAACTCTCCAGGCTGCTGTGTATTTGGTGTCAAGCTCCGTTGGCTTTGGAAAGTCAGCAACTATGCTCACGATCTCTGTTGCTGCTGCTCATATGATACTTGTCCCAGCTCTTGCCGTCGGAGGCCTCGCAGTTGTTAGTGCTCCGTTGCTCTACTTGAAGAAAAGTCAAGAAAAGTGGGAAGAAGCAACAATGGAGTTGACTGAAAAATTTTGGATGCAAGCTGAGCCAGATGTGTTTGTTGAGGCAATAGAGTATTGGGGTGATAGGGGTGCCCGTAAAGAGTAAGCAGATCTAAATTATATAATCAACGACTATTTTTTGGAGGCTGCTCAGATTCACACAAATAATGGTAATAAAGACAAACTCAACACTTTTGCTTCTTGACAGCCACAATCTCAACATCACTATCATCATGCGCAGGTTCCGGCGATGTAGGTGGAGTTTTCTGTTTTTTCGAAGGCGCAGAAGAGCTCTTCTTGAAGAACGCTTTCAAACCAGACTGGATGCCTCCTGACTTCTTCTTCTTTGTTGACCCACTGGCATGAGAAATTTGAGTTTCGCCACTCTTCCGCTTTGCCTGCTTCTTGCTCACCAGCTTCATCATCTCTTCTGAGTCGTCTAGCGCGTGAAGTTCGCGAGTCAGGTGATTGATATGGCATTGAACTACAGAGCGAGTAAATGCTTTTAGTTCTTCTTCGGGTCCCTCGTTTAGTTGGGTGCAGAGTGAACAGACGTAATCTTTCACCATGGTATCGAATCCGCCATACCCCCAGTCGAGGATGCCAACAAGCAAATCGAGATCATGTTCACAGGTACAATTATTATCGCCACGAACATTATTCCACCACGACGGGCGACCTTCCCACTCGGTACTTAAAAAGCTCGACTGTTTCAAAACTTTTGGAACAAGGTCGGTTTGCAATCGGATCATGCCGTTTTTGATAAAAATTGATCGCAGTCTAGTCTGCTGTGCAATCTGAATAAAAACGGTGCGACAATCACGTTTCGTCATAATAGCAGCGTCATAAGATTGGGAGTGGTCCTTTGATGGAGTGATACTCGTTTTGGATCGGACGTTGCCTGCACTGTCTAAAATCTCGAACGGCACTGCCCACCTCTGTATCTCTTTCGACATCCAATGGATAACTTTCGTACCTAAACCATTTTCGGACTTGTTGAGTGCGCGAATCTTCTTTTCACCCACGTATTGAAGGTCTACAGGTCCCATTTGCTTTTTGAGAGCCTCAAGAAGCATGATGGCTCGTTTCGCAAACATGAGAGGATCGTTGCAGTAAGTAGCGGCTTCTTCCTTTGTCAGTTGTTTCGCATCACGATCCTTTTCCAACACAGAAATTTCAAGTGTAAGTTTGTTCCTCGCATTTTCAGACATATCCTGACTGTTCTTGAAAATCTCGACCTTTAACTGGAGCTTCATCTCAGCAGCCTTCAACCAAACATCGGCAGCAGCATCAAATACGCCCGCCATTGCAAAGAAGTAGATTTGGAAATCATCCTCAATGGTTGTTAATTCATTGCTCACAAGAGAAGCCCAGTTCTTAGTGTTGAACACTGGTATACCCTGAGACGCCATAACGGTAAGCATGAGAATCTCTGTCGAAGTTAGTAACAAACACTCAGCAATTTCATCCTCGTTGATGTCTTTCAAGGAAACCAATGCGCGCTGGAGGGCAGCTTCGCCAGGAGTGAAGAACGTATTCTTCTTTTGCTTCGTTTGAGCAACCTGTTCAGCCTTCTCAATCTTCTCAACTGGGAACATCGTATCCGTGGCGGCCTTAGGATGGACAGGATCCTTCCCAAGCATTACTCTCAAAACATTCTTGGCAGCACGTGGGCTCTTCCTGCTGTGCTCGAAATAAAGCTGAATATTGTTTCTAATTCTCTTCAACTCTCCGATTTGCGCCTCGTTTCCATACGAGTTGTCGAGGTCATGGAGCCTCTGATCTATTTCTTCGAAGATCAAGGTAGTGTAATCCCTCATTTTTTGAGATTTTGTACCCTGTTTCACCTTCAAATTGCCTCTGATCATCTCAACAAGAAGGATATTATTTCGATCGGTTTGGTCCAACACACAAAATCCGTGATCGGGGGCAATACCCCCATCTTGGTTTAAAGATGGGGCGTCATCCTTATCGTCTTCAAAACCTCCATCTTTACCCATAAATGATAGAACAAGTTTTCTGACACGTTTCAACAATTTCTTTCGCGGTGGCAACTCTTCGCAATCGTCCTGCTTTTTGTTCTTCTTCGGTTTGAGCAACGTCTTCAGCTTCTTCTGTTTCACTTTCCAATCAGGAGCATCTGACGAATCTTCGTCTGTTGCGTCTAGGGCATATGATGTAATCAAGCGTTCGCTAATCTCATTTATATCAGCAGCAGGGATGCAATCTGAAAAGGTAGCGCTCAACGGCTTCAGGAAAGCGGCAGCTCTAGAGGCAATATTGTAAAGTTGGTCAAATTCTTCTTGGAATTTTGCATCGGCCTCTTTGTCAGCTTCGTCTTGATTCTCTTCCGCCTTAGCTTTCTCAGTTGCCTCGAAAGGAGCGCCCCACTTAATATCTTTATCATTTGCAATAGCCATCGCTGATACACTCTTATCAGGCCAACCATGTTTAGCGCTTGCACGAATCAAAATAGCATCGTGAAGCGCGGTCCACTCCGGGTGAGGGCGGCCTACCTTCGGATTGATCCTGATTAGCTTCGCCAACATTTTGTTGCGCTCTTCAATTGAGGCCTCCGATGCGAGATTTGAGTCTGCCAACGAAATCATTGCGTGCAACGAATGGCAGTATTTCAATTGGGTGAGCATCCTCTTATTCAATGTAAGCCGGTTTCCCGTCTTGCGATCAGCCAATAATTGGAGAGGGGCACAATCCAAAAGGAAGAGCTTGAGAGACTTCAACGTCATTTTATTTATGTCCATGGATGAAGCTGGATGAGGGTCTTCGCATGGTTTGCAGGTCGCAGCAACGGACGAGATAAGGGAACTGACCATTTTAGCGAGTTCAGGATGGAAACGGGGGACAGCATCAAGCGCCGCAGAGATAGATTTACATGTATTTCCCTTGTAAGTGTACACTTTCTTCCCCAACTTGTCGCTCTCTTCCTTCCAGCCTCTTGTCCTCAATGCCGGCCAAACGTTTTCATTGAACTCGGAGGATAATTTCATCTGAGCAGGGTTTTCCTTCTTTTCTTTCTTGTGACCGCTGGTTCCATCGATGACACTTTGGACCCAATCTTTATCTCGTGATGATGCAACCTTTGAGTAAGCAAGAGCATCTGCTAGAGTCTTCGTGATCCAGGATTCATTCTCTGACAGAAAAGCGTCAAAAGATTCCTGCGATAGGTCTTTGTTATTGGAATCGTTGGGCGATTCGACTTCTCCAGCTTGAGTAGCATCCCCCTTTCCCTCGTTTTGTCCCTCAGCGACTCCTACAGCTTGACCCAAAACACCACCAGCCGTTTGATTATCTTTCGTGAGAGCCTCTACTTTACGTTTCTTCTCAAGTGCATCGTCTTCCGCTGCTTCTTGCAAACACACGAGTGCCAAAGCCCAGCCCATTCGCTTTATTTCCTCAAGATCCATCGGTTTAGACAGATTCGGGGTCAAATAAGCCTGGAACTTCTCCCAAGGTATATTGCCATATCCAAAAGCATGGAGTGCTTTCAGCACTTGTTCAGCATCCGAGTTCTTCCATTCCTTTCGACCAGAACCACCCCATCTATGGCGTTCCTCTTTTTTATGCGACTTTGTCGCTTTCACGATTATTTTCAAGTCCTCGCTCAAGGCGCTGCCTAGCGTTTCATCGCCTGAGTCACTATATTCACTTGCTACAGATACGTTGTCATCTGCATCGTTGTCGCTGGAAGAAGCATCACCAATTCCCTTGAAGACTGCATCCATCTTCTTGTGATACGCCTCTTCGTTGTAGGACTTCTCGGATCGTTTCCTTTTCTTCCCAGCAACGTCATCTTCATCTACTTCCTCCTTTACCTCTCCGACGACCTTGGTCCAAAAGTCTGGGTCGTCAACGTCAATTCCTGCAGCATCGATTCCTCCGTCATTTGTGCTCTTGAAACTGGCTTTCGAGAAGGTACCGCCGGCAGCGCTGCTCTTACTGCCTGTATTTTCGTGAACGACCGTCTTAGCCCTGCGGGCTAGGATAGAATCAATATCCTGAGATACAAATTCAGTAGATTCCTTTTCCGATGTACCATCTTTGTCCTCATTGAAGATGTCGTAAGCCCCATGCTTCAACAACCGCTCAACTTCTTCTTTGGTCATGATCTCTTTATCACCACCCCCTTCAATGCCCTGAAGCACAGCTTGATCGAGACCCATCTTCATACTTGACATGTGAAACATTTGCATTTCGTATGTTTTGCGGGTCAAAAGACGGTATATTTTCACTTCTTTCGTCTGACCAATCCTGTGACATCGCGCTTGGGCCTGCAGATCATTTTGAGGGTTCCAATCACTATCGAAAATAATACACGTGTCAGCTGCGGTGAGATTGATACCAACGCCTCCTGCTCGTGTCGACAACAACATAATGAAAGGCTCGTCTTTACCCTTACTATCCTTTGATTGAAACCTGTCAATAGCCGCTTGTCGCTTTAGACCGGTGATCGAGCCATCAATTCTTTCACATTTGTACTTGCGATGATGTAGATAGTCTTCAATAATGTCCAACATTATTTTGAATTGACTGAAAATAAGGATGCGGTGACCTTCTTCTTTCAAGCGGGGGAGGAGTTTATCGAGGAGAACAAATTTGCCAGATGTGTTGACCATAAGCTCAGCGATGTCAACGTTTGGCTGTTGATTTTTAATCTCTTCTTCAATACCGTTCAATAGAAATGGATGGTTGCAGCACTTTCGAAGTTGCATAGCAAGATTATTCAAGCTCGGACCATCGACGCCACCCTTTTTGTTCTTGTGAAGGAATTTGAGGTTCTTCTCATACAGTGCGCGGTAGTATTGTTTCTGCACGACAGTCAGCTCAACCTCAATCAAAGTTTCTTCCTTCGGAGGGACAGATTTCTCAACATCTTCTTTTAGACGGCGTAGGATGTAAGGACGGATGCTTTCGTGCAATTCATCGACTCTCTCTTTGCTTTTAATGTCTCCGTACTTGTCCATAAACTTATCAAGATCATCAAAAGACTTATAGTCAATGAAGTTAAGAAGCGTCCACAATTCCTCCATGTTGTTCTGGATTGGCGTCCCTGTGAGGAGGAGAGAGTGCTTGAAATCGAAGTTGCCGTCGCGCAAGTTGACAGCCAACTTGGACTTGTGATTTTTGAGCCGGTGTGCTTCGTCAACGACAAGTATCTCCCATTGGATGGCAGCAAGTTCTCGAAAGTCCTCTGTTACCAACATCTCAGGAGTTGTAATCACAACTTCAACCATCCACGTCTTCTCCCATTTGTTACGCCATCTCTTAGCTACTTTGCTCAGGTACCTCTGACGGAGACCAACATTCGACGCTTGCACGCGATCTTCTGGGAACGCAAATTCGTCCTCACGAGCTCGTTCCCTATCGTTGGCTGAGCCATGATACACGATTGTGTTCAGATCGGTCCAGCCCGTGAATTCTCTATACCAGTGAGGAATTGTCGACAGAGGTGCAATGATTAGAAAAGGACCGCGGGTATGAAGTTGCTTTGCAACTTGGTTGACATATGTCGCAGTTTGGATGGTTTTTCCGAGTCCCATTTCATCCGCCAAAATGGAAGACCTTTTATTTACGTGATTGGCCATCAGCCACGAAACACCCTCGGCTTGATAATCGCGAAGCTGCCCTCCATTCTTGAATGTATGATTTTCTAGTTCTTTTTGGTACTTTTGTACTGCCTCTTCTTTCTTCTCACTCATGGTAAATTTTTCGCCAAAAATTGTGTACAATTTCTTGTTCTCAGTGTCAGCCTTCTTGTCAAGTTTCTGCATCTCACTCTTGGAGGGCTTGACACTTCTGCTTTCATACGCAGCTAGTTCATCTAGGTATTCTACGTCATTGAGGATCAAATCACGCTCAAATTCATAATTGCTCTCGGAATATGATTTATTCACCCATTTCACATGGAACTGCCTCCCAGTCCCTTCTTCAAAGTCTGGATGATTGACATCTAAAATGATATTGTACTTTTTGATAGGATCGTCACCATCAACTTCTTCGAATTCGTCATCAACAACTTCCAAGATTCTCTCAATTGTAGTCCAAGATGGATCAAAGTAGTCACCATCCAATCTTTCATCGGCATCGTACAAAAGACCATTCTCAGCTTTGCGGAAGAAGGTACTCATTTTTGTCTTAGCTTGTTCACAAAACTCGATCAAATCCTTCTCAGTCTCCCATGAGCAATGGAGAAAGCTCAATCCTTCCCATTTGACAAGGAACCGCTCCTCATATTTGTCAGGATCACGATCAGTTTTCTCCTGAATCCACCTACTGCCATTTGTAATTTCTGTAGTATTCATCTTGGAACACTTTTTCTCCCACTCTCCTAGAGTCATTGACTGGGCAGCAATGATTTTATTGAACTTCATCTCTTCTCCTTCCTCCTCTTCTTCATCGTCGTCATCATCGTCAATTTCAGAATCACTCTCCTCAGAAGATTCGGACTCGGCATACTCAAGCTTCTTTGTCATGCGACGCTTGGTATGCCTCTTCGCGGGGGATTTAATAACAGACTCGGAACACTTCTTCTTCCTGGGCACATCAACACTAGACTCATCGTCATCAGAATCACTCTCCGCCGACGCCTCCAACGACGACCTCTTTTTATGCCTCGCCGCCCTCCTCTTCTTGCTCTGCACAGTCGAGTTTTGAGCGCCATTCTTTAGTAAATCTGCAATAGAATTACTTGGATCCTTCATCCCTCCACGAAAAGCAGTGGATCGGGATGACTTTCTCCTTACTGGAATAGTCTCCTTCTCATCCTCATCTTCCGATTCCTCTTCGCTGGAGGGATTGTCTTCATCGTCGTCGCTGTCATTTTCATTGGTGTCGTCCTCATCGGCATTGTCTTTGCCTCTCTCACTAAAAAACACAGTTTGTTGACGAGAGCGTGTGCTCCTTCTTCCCGAGCTTTCTCCTTCGTCGTCGGCATTGTCCATAGCTGCAGCAATGCGGCGGCTTGCTCTGGCCATTCTGCCTCCAACTATGAAATAACTCGGAGAGGGATGATAGAACTACTAGTTACTTTCTTTAGACAGCAGGGAGCGGCTGCGGGCAGATCAACTCTCTCAGGTGGTACTGTTCTATGATGTCATGTAATGACAAGGTGAT
>Ga0210309_1009622_pt1 | contig 9285 bp, 6 predicted proteins | sample R1088metaT_FD_159663 | JGI IMG/M metagenome (GOLD analysis project Ga0210309, IMG submission 159663) | Metatranscriptome of estuarine water microbial communities from the Columbia River estuary, Washington, United States - R1088... | ecosystem: Environmental > Aquatic > Marine > Intertidal zone >... | reverse complement strand
GTGAATGATATCTGACAAAACAGAAATACCAACATAATAATAATAATAATAGCCTTGGAGGAAGGAGAGGGTGTCATCTCATCCTATATAACACCACCAACCATTCTCTAATAATCCTATTGGCTGACAGGGTGTCATATCTTCCAACAGTCGGTTACAACATCCCGATAACCACAATATATATACATACACATACAAAACAATGACGAGAATCAACCATGCCGCCGCCAACAACAACAGCAATGGAAGAAGAAACAAATTCTCCACTTCCATCACCATGAGCATCTTGCTCTTTGTAATAACAACAACTTCCTCCTCTCCAATGATGACCACTACTATCGCTCCTCCTATTGTGCTAGTATCAGCATGGTCAGGAGGGTTACCACCACCACTTCGACTGCCGCCAACTGCTATGCTATCCTCCTCCTTCTTTGAGACTCATCATGGAAGTAGACGACATCTCACCAGCACTACTAATGGCGGCAAGAGGATGTCATTGTTGTACATGTCCAATAATAACAACAATGATAACGATGATGAAGAACGACGTCCACTTGCCAAGGAGGGGGAATGGTCTGCCTACATGGATACGAATTATAATCGGATTTATTATTTTAATCATGAGACTGGAGAAAGCTTATGGGAACCACCCACACCAACCTTTCCAGATGTTACTGCTACTACTACTACTACTACTGCTACCCCCCTCTTCTTGGAAGATGATGATCTACAGCAGCAGCAACGATTTGGTAGTGATGATATTCGACGAATGATGGAAGAAGAAGAGGAAGAAGATAGGATGAGAATGGAAGAGGAGGAAAGGAGGAGGATGATGATGATGATGAGAGGTAACGAAGAGGAGGAAGAAGAAGCTCGTCGTCGTCGTAGGATGATGTTGGATAACAATAGTCCTATGCAACAACAACAGCAACAACAACAACAACAGGGGAGAGGATTCGATGATGATTTGGTAATACCTTCACGAAGTTCTAGAGTTCCTCCTGGTGGTGGTATTCCACCACCACAACAACAACAACAAGATCCAAATAGGATGAGTGGTGGTGGTGGTGGTGGTGGAGGATGGTCTGATCCAAATAGGATGATGGGAGGAGGAAGAGGTGGAGGAAGACCTGGTCAAAATAATATGATGGGGGGTAGAGGAGGTGGAGGAGGGAGGCTTGGTCAAAATAATATGATGGGAAGAGGAGGTCGTGGTGGTGGTGGTGGTCCACAAAATCCAATGATGGGTGGAAGAGGAGGAGGTGGACCTGATCCAATGATGGGTGGACGATTCCCCCCTCCTCCTCCTGGACGTGATGGCCCCATGATGCCGGGATATGGTGAAATGAGAGGCAATCCCTTTCAGATGCGTGAACCACCACTACCACCACCACCACCACCCATGGGTGGTCCCGATGGAGGGCGTGGACCACGGGTAGGAGCAGCTCCAAGCTTTGGAGGACCTGGTGGTATGGGTATGGGAGGACCGATGGTCGGATCCGCTCCAAGCTTTGGAGGGGGGCCTCCTGGAATGAGAGGACCGGGAGGAGGAGTAGGACCTCAAAGCTTTGGAGGACGAGGACCTGGCGTGGTAGCAGGACCACGGGGACCTTTCGATCAACCACCACCCCCCTTTCCGTTTCCTCAACAGCAGCAACAACAACAGCAACAACAGGCACCACCTCAACAACAGCAAGAACGCCCCAAAACATTTTACGAAATACTCCAAGTCCCACGTACAGCCACCCGTGCTCAAATCAAACAATCCTACACCAACCTTGCACGCAAGTACGATGTCAACTCTCCCGGGGCGGTTGGTGGTGGTGGTGGTGGAGGAGGTAGCTCCGGTGCCGCCGCAGCCACACGCAATAACGGGAAACGAAACTCTAAAGAATTTAATGAAATTGCCCGTGCCTGGATGGTATTATCTGATTTGGCATTGAGGGAACGTTATGATCGACAATTGGAGATGGAGGATCAGGAAGAGGAGGAGTATCGTAGGAGAATGATGATGATGGAAGGACGTGGAATGATGATTGACGAGGAGGAGGAGAGAGAACGTCTGTGGATGGTGGATGAGCAGGAAAGACGTCGTGGTAGAATGATGGATTTTGATGATGATGATAATGATGAGTTCGATGATGATAATAAATTTAAGAGGCGTGGAATGATGTCAATGGATGATAATGATGATGTTGAAAATGACAGAAACAAGTTTCAGCAACGTCAATGGAGTATGGGAGCACGTCCTCTAGACATTGACGAAGATGCCGAAATGATGGCTCAACGTCGTGAAATGGAGCAGGCAGAAAAGGCTGAACAGGATGCCATGCTGCAAGCAAAGGCACGTGAGATGCAAAAACGCAAGTTTGAAGAAGATCGTAAACGTGAGGAGAAGCGTAGGGCATCGTCGGAACGGGATGTTGTTCAAGATAAGAAGCCGGTGCAGTTTGGTCAGCAGCAAGATTTGAATGTGCTGATGGGAAATATGAAAAAGAAATTTGGCGAGAAGAAGATGGATGAAGCTGCACGAGTGCAGGAGGAGTTGACGAGGATGCAAAGTATGGGGGGGCGTAGTCCTCCTACTGGTGGTGTTGGTAGCTCATCGGCCGCTACAAGTAGTAGCGCCCCCGCGACATCGTCGGGTTCAAGGCCAACGAGAACACCAGGAACTGCTGGGAGTAGAGGTGTCTTGTTCCCCGGGAAGGGTGGCATCGTTGTAGAAGATCAACAGTTCATTGCCAAAGATATCTTGCTGGATAAAATGATGGGGAGAGATTCTTCCGCCAAGTCTCCTCCGGCCCAAGAACGACCAAATCAGCCCAAACAGGCCAAGTTTATCTCTTATATGCCGCCCGAAGATGAAAGTGTTGGAATGCCCGATAATTTTCAAGCTTCTCCGGCTAAAGGATCGCCCGCTCCAATTTCTGGAGACCGCGAGCGTGAACAAGAGCGCCTCAGGAATATCAAGGCCACGGGTATGGGGAAGCAACAACAATCAAGTAGTCCATTCGCTCCCCCAAACGCAAACGTCCCTCCTCCACCCATGAAAACATCCACGAATACTCGGGAGCAGCAGCGCCTTCAAAATTTGAACCCATTTAGCAAGAAAGCGACTCCTTCAACTACTGAGAGGTCCACTCTTCCAGGGCCTATTGCCCCTCCTTCGCCAATGAAGACATCTACGACTACTCGTGAGCAACAGCGCCTTCAGAATATGGGAGCAGTGACTGGAAAAGTTGCGGGTGATGCGCAACAAGCAATCAAGCCACCTGCAGGAAGAGGTCCCAAGCCCAAACTTACTATTCAACAGCTAGAGGAAGCGCACAGGGCTGAAATGGAGAAGTTGAGGAGACAAATGCAGGAAGATGCCGAAAGGAAATTGGAAGAAGAAATTGTAAACATTGCAAAGATCCATGCTTCAGAAATAAACAAGCTAAGAGAGCAGCTTGATGGTAGAGGAACCAGACCAGGACCGGGGCTTGAAGATGAAATTCGAATGCTGAAGATGGCCCAAAAATCAGAGCTTGAACGTATAAAGCAGGAGGTTGCCCAAGCGATGGAAAATGATCACGCCGAAAGAATGAAAAAGATGGAAGCGGCACATGAGGCAGAAATTGATCAGATTTTGTCAGATTCTGATGGTGCGGTGTCACGTCTCAGGTCGGAAATTAAAGCCTTGAAAGAAGCCCATACCGCTGCATTGGAAAGTATGACGGCGACACACGAGTACGAGATGCAGCAGCTTCGTGCTGACTTGGAAGCAAAGTCGACAGAGCTCTCCCAGGTTCATCAAGAGGAGATTGAAAAGTTGACTCAAAGTGGGAAGGCTGCATCGGTTGCTAGTACTCTTGAGTTTCAGAAGAAAGCCATGGATAACTTAAATGTTCAGCATCAGAAGGAGATCCAAGCAATGGTGACTCGGCATGATGCAGATATGGAGCAGCTGCGCAAGGACTTGGAAGCTAAGTCCATTCGTGACACGAGAGCTAAGATGGAGGAAGTTACGAAGTCAATGGCCGCGAAGCACAAGGCGGAAATGGACGTGATGGCTGCCCAGCACAGACAACAGATGGAATCGCTAGTTCAGAGCGAGCTGGACAGGCTTCACAAGGAACACCTTAAAGAGTTGGAAGAGGCAAGGGCCGAAATGATTCGTCTGCAGCAAAAGGCTGAAATTGCAACGCGTGAGTTGAATAAGTTTGATTCTACCATGTCTGAGAGTCAAAAGCTTGAAATGGTGCTTGACAGTTTCGAAGGCGTTTACGATCCAACTGTTCTTCGCAAGCTGAAGGAGGATGTGAAGGCACGCGAGGAGGAGCTGAACAATAAAATCTCCCAGAACTCCCAGCGAATCTACACCTTGCAGTTGAAGCTCGATACCAACAAAGATGTTGAGAAGAAACTCAAATTCGAACTCGACGCCCTAACTCAATGGAAGAAGAATGCAGAGGAAGAGTTGAAGAGCATGAGACAGAGAGCACAAGATAAGAGTAATGAGATTCTGAAACTGAATAAGACGATTGAGTCGATGAATCAGGAAATTTCTCAATTGAAGGGACAGCTGGATCGTGTAACAAAAGAACGTGACACGAACGAGAGGGAGATTTCGGAGTTGACACAGTGGAAGAAGACTGCCGAGATAGAAAGAGTGCAATTGGAAAGGGAGCTTAAAGCCAAGGATGCGCAAGTTGGTGATCTTCAGAACAGCTTAGACAAGGCGAATATTGATATTGCTGTTCTCGTTCCTGAGGTCGCTCGTCTGCAAGAAATTGAAAAGAAGTTGAATGGCTTGGTAGAGAAGAGTGTTGTGGATTTCAATCAACTAAAAGAAAAGGCGGACGCCCTGAAAGCTCAGTACGAAAAGGAAAACAAATCTTCTGGAGACGAAGTACAAAAGTTGAAGAGCCTGCTCTCATCGGAGCAGTCAAAGAGCACCGAGTCCATCCTGAAGTTGAAGGATGAGCTCAAAGCCAAGGAAACTGAACTCTCTAAAATGCAAAGCACAACAAGTGAAAGGTTGAAAACACTTGCTGATATGGAAGCCAAGCTAGAGCAGGCGCGCAGACAGAACGAAAAGGCGTTTGAGGAGAATAAGAATAAGATTGAATCGATGAATGTCGCTTTCGAGAAGGAGCTACAGAGGAATAAGGCTGCTCATGAGGTGGAACTTGAACGGCTGAAGCAAAACTTGCAAAAGGAAATATCTTCTCTTCAACAGGATTTGAATGCCCGATCAAATGTGATTGCTGACCTGCAGACTAAATTGGATGCATCGATGGCATCTAATAAGAAGTTGCAGGGTGAAGTTGTCGGCCTTCAAACTGTCCGTCATTCCACGGAGACGATGCTCAAAGAACGTTCGCAAAGTCTAGAGAGAAGTGAGCATGAGATTGAGCGATTAACCAAGCAGTTCCAAGCGATGAAACAATCCGATGACTCCAAAAATGTCAAGATAGAGAGCCTGCGGACGGAATTGAGCGACAAATCTGCCTTGCTCAACCGACTTCAATCACAATTGAACTCCTCATCATCGGAGAAAGAACGCATTTTGATGGAATTGAACCAACTGAAGCAATGGAAGGAGCAATCCCAGGCTGCCCTCAATACATTATTTAGTCAAGTTTCACAGAAGCAGGGAGGTGAAGTCGATGATATTTCTGAAATGGTGAAGAGGATCAAAAATGAGCTGAGCCAGAAAGATGCCCAGCTGAATCAAACCAAGTCTGCCACTGCTGCTTTGTTAAACCAAAAAGACACTCTTGTTAGTGCCATCGCCGCGCCCATATCAACCCCAGCTCAAGCTTCGCTGCCCTTCACGCAAGGACAGGAAATCGGCTTTGGATTCAGTGCCAGAACCAAGCGAACTGATACTACACCCCCATCGAGTCAATCTTCTGCTGCGGTGAATCAAAAGCCAAGTGCAGGTCCAATGTCAGGATGGGCTGGTTATAAGGACAAGAAGTGGGGTGGCTATTTGGACAATCTCTCTCCTTCGGTTCAATCGACCACTCTTGCAGCCGCTCCCGTGTCCAAGAAGAGTGATTACAAGGAAGCTGAGAGGGAATATTTGCTCGAAGCAAAGTCCTTGGCACCGGTTGTCTTGCAGAGCTTCGAGGATGCAAGGAAGTTGAAGGGACAAGGTCAAAAGTATCAAGATGCTTTAGCAAAAGCAAACCAAGACAAGGCGAAAGTCGATGAACTACTTGCCAAGGCAAGAGAAATGAAAGAATTGAATGAGAAGAACTCGATGAGCCCTTAAAAATATATACTTAAGATGTTGCATGTTTGTTGTTGAAATGTTTCCCATTTTGCTCCATGTCTACTTATGTTCCATTCAATGTCAGACAAGCTCAATTTGAAGTGACGAAACTGGACAAACAATCAATCTATTGCATGCTAAAACTTCGCAACACCAATGCAGCTACCATACACCATAAAAACAATGATCATAAACAAAAAGGGAAATGATATCACAAGTGAATAGTAACAAGATGACTTCGGGTAAGGGTTGGATTCTTAAAGCTGGCTATTACTCCATCTACCATGTAAGAATACAAAACTTATCCATGTTGCCCTTCCATATTCCCATCTTTTAGTGTCACTCTCCAAATACTCACCCCAACTTCAAGGTCCAAGAAATATCACTTAGTTGTTGCGATTAATTGTAGATGTCACTTGGTCGAGGCATTTCATTTTCAATGTAGACAGGGTTTGGTAGTTCGTGTACTGGCTGTTACAGTACATTTTGATCTTAACATCCATGTTTCCCACGCAGTCATCGTTAGCAATAGTGATACACTCCTGAATGTTCCCATATTGGTTGTAGGGGGGAAGGGTAGATCCATTATTATTATTACCCCAACCGCACAACTGCGTATTTTGGCGAGCATATGTCTGGGCGATGATGCTAGCAGTATCAACTCCAATCGCGCTGCAATCCTGGACATCGACATAATCAGTATTACGATTACTCATGCACTGATCATCGTAAACTTGCTGCTGTGCCCGCATACCGTTCTTGGCGCCCTGATAATAAAAGTACTGAGTACTTGATTGGCCGCAGCTATTGCAATTGCTGTACTTTTTGCTAATGTAGTTCTCAATCTTTGCGTCGTAGCTTGAGATGCTGTTGCAATCGGAGTTGAATTTGCTCGTCCAAAAGTATGTGGCTTGCTGCTGTCCATCACTGTAGCCCCTGTCAGTGTCGTCTTGGTCGCTTACAGCCACGAGCACGGGGCCACGGAGGCGGGGCTCGAGCTGTAGGCCTATCACAGCCACGGGGCTGCTCGTCAACGCAGCGGCGGCAAGTGCAAAGGTCAAATGGAAGATGTTGTGCATGATCATGTTTGTAGTTGTAATTGTGGTTGTAGTGTTAGTAAGAGAGGTGTGCTATATTTCGTTGCAAAGCTTTGCTTTCGTGTGACTATCGTCGAGATTTGTTTCTTGATTCTTTGTTGTATATTGGATTGAATGTTTGTTTTATGAGCATAACATGTGCATCTTGTTGTTTTGGAGGAAGTACATCATCTTGGGAGTAGTTTGGAGGTGATGATACTCCACCACGTAATAATATTCTCCAATGTCTTGTTGACCTCTTGGCAAGATGCACCGTCTTGTCTGGCAAATTATGACGCTAATCGAAGCAAGACTAGCGGGGGGAGTGGAGAACGTTCGGACAGTGACTCGAGTCTCGCGGTGAGCGCCTAAGTATCCTCCCTGTATCTACATACAAGGCGTGCTTGCGGCTCCGGTGGCTGGATGCTAGGATCTCCCTACCATACTCAGCGATATTGCTGCGGCCGGAACAATCTTACTACACTCAGCAGCAGCAATATGCGCAACAAGAAGTACTTCCCAGGGTCAGGTGGTGGTTTCTACAACTGTGTCGCTACAAAGACGAAGTTTGAGCATGCAAAAGCAAAATGAGCGAGCAACAATAAAAGCTACATCTGTCTCTGCCACTTCATCATCTATTGTGGATAGACTGAGCCCATGTCTTGTACCATGTAGATCCCTCATGGTAGAAGTTACGGCTACAGAGGAGTCCCCTGTCGACACTAGCGACTTACTATGTAGAGGTAGAGGAGAGCGTAGCCAGTTGACGAAACGCATGCTCATTCATCCATGATCATGATGGCGACAAACGAACAACAGATCATAGCAGCGTTAGTCAAAGTATCAATGTGCTCTCAAGATAGATGATAGACTGCAGCACTATGTTATGTATTATAGATGACAATGCATCTACCATGTAAGAGTACAAGTACAAGACTTATCCATGTTGTCCTTCCATATTCCCATCTTTCAGTGTCACTCTCCAGATAGTCACCCAACTTCAAGGTCCAAGAAACGTCACTTAGTCTTAGTTCATGCCGCCAATAGCGGGTTGGCCAATAGCGGATTGCACTTGGCTGTAGCATTCCGTTTTCAATTGAGACAGGACGTTGTAGTTCGTGTACTGGCTGCTACAGTACGTATTGATCTTATCATCCATGTTTCCAATGCAGTCGTCGTTAGCAATTGTGATACACTCCTCATTGTTGCCAAACTTGCCGTAGGCGGGAGGGGGAGGAAGAGAAAAAAAATGAGAGCCGCACTGACTCGGATTATTCTTAGCATATTCATGGGCGATGCTGCTAGCAATATTGTGTCCAATCGCGCTGCAATCCTTAACATCGACATAATCATCATTACTCATGCACTGATTATCGTATACTTTCTGCTGTGCCTGCATACCTTCAGTGGCGCCCTTCAATTTATACCACTGATTACTTTGTTGTTGGCCGTAGTTATTGTAATTGTAGTTATCGCGAATGTAGTTCCCAATCATTGTGTCATAGCTTGAGATTCTGTTGCAGTCGGAGTTGAATTTGTTCGTCCAAAAGTATGTGGCTTGTTGCTGTCCCATTTGGTAGCCATTGTCATAGTCGTCTTCGTCGCTTACAGCCACGAGCACGGCGCCACGGAGGCGAGGCTCGAGATGTAGGCCTGTCACAGCCACGGGGCTGCTCATCAATGCAGCGGCGGCAAGTGCAAAAGTCAAATGGAAGATGTTGTTCATGATCATGTTTGTAGTTGCAGTTGTAGTATTAATAAGTGAGGTAGTGTGCTATATTTCGTTGCAAAGCTTTGCTTTTGTGTGACTATCGTCGTGATTTGTTTCCTTGAGATTGTTTGTTGTTGTTGTTGTATTGGTATTGGATTGAGTTTGTTTTATGAGCATACCTTGTGCATCTTGTTGTGATGGAGGAAGTACATCATCTTGGAAGTAGTTTGGAGGTG
>Ga0210309_1138421_pt1 | contig 9354 bp, 5 predicted proteins | sample R1088metaT_FD_159663 | JGI IMG/M metagenome (GOLD analysis project Ga0210309, IMG submission 159663) | Metatranscriptome of estuarine water microbial communities from the Columbia River estuary, Washington, United States - R1088... | ecosystem: Environmental > Aquatic > Marine > Intertidal zone >... | reverse complement strand
TGGGGGTTTCTTACGTTATGAAGCTTGAGGTGGGGGAGGGTAAGAGGGGTGGCTTTGGGTGGTAAGTCGAGCTAGCGGTGATTTGATGTCTTAAGGCAATGCGTTGTTAGCGTTGTAGTTACTAGCTTCTGCGATGCAGTGGTAAGTAGCGGCTTCTGGTTGGGGCTTTTGAGCAAATTGTGATAGGCTTTTGTCGTAATGCTCAAGAAACGCTTTGGCTTGTATTAGCGGTGGATGCTTGCCGATGCGCTCAACCAGTAGGGCTATTATATTAAGACGCTTTCCTCGTTGAGTGGGGTCTTCGAACTTGAGCATGTAACGATGCAGAACCATGTTGTTTTCTGGCCCTGATAGAGTTTCCAATAAACGGACCGACTTCACAGGCATGAAGGGCTTTGCTAAGCTGCTACCCTTTAAAGCTGATGCTGGTCGCTGATTTTCGAGTATATATGGGAGTCGCTCTTTGAGAGTTTTGGCGCTGAGAAACGAGTCTAGATTTTCGCGTGCAAGATAGCCAACAACAGGTTTTGATGATGGGGTAGGTTGAGTTGGCTTAGACGTGGCTTTGGGTTCCTTCTTTGGCGCGGAGGGTGATAGTTTGAGCTCTGGAAATTCGCCTCTCTCCATGACATTAGCCATGATTGGATTGATCTTGGTTATTTGAGGTTTTAGGGCTGGTTTTAGGGCTTGTTTGGGGGCTGCTTTTTGACCATGGCTTGTGTTATCACCGATTTTTTTTAAGTCAGTGCCGGGTTTGCCAGTAGTTTTGGCTTCCGATGCTGCTACTGAGTCACTTGGTTGAGGTGGAGTTGCTGCGGTATCTTGATCAGTAGCTGGAGGCTGAGCTTCAAGCTCCGGCTTTTCTTCTTTTACCTCCTTGGGCTGCGGTTCTGATGTTACTGGGCTCTGAGCTTTGGCCTCCGAGCCTAACTTGGTTACTTTTACAAAGGTGTTGTTGTTAGGGGCGGATATTTTTTCTGGTTTGTTAACTGCTTTCTTGAAGCCGTTTTGATAATTTAAGATGTCAGCCATGCCCGCTAAGTGCAGCACGCCGAGAGCAATAACACCTGCTACCGCAGCGAAAGCAGTAGGCACAAGAAGACTGAAAAAATTGAATTGGCGGCCGCTTGGTGAGGCGTCGCTGTCTGGCGTAATACTGGTTTTTTCCGCAGTGATTTCGCGATATTGCAATTCGGATCCAGGTTCAGAAAGGCGCTCGTTGCCATGCCCCTCTTGCCTTGCGGTTCGCCTGATTGCTTCAGCGGCCGCTCGTATTTTTTTGGAGGGAATGTGTTCGGGTAGTCTTTTTGGTGGTAGCGAAGTTTTATTACTTGGCACCGACCGTGGCTCGTTGCTTGGCGCAGTGATCTGGCTATTACAACGAGGGCATGGGCCACTGACACCAGCCAATGCTGCAGGAACTTGCAGTTTGCAGTGGCATGATTTACATAAGAAATCGATGGTGTCGCTGGTGGGCATGATATCAGGACGATCGCTCGTTAGCAGATGCTTATATTTTATATACTCAAAATACAAAGTCAATCTGTGAACTTAGATCGGTATCTACCCGTTGCATGGCCAAAAAAGTAGCTGCTGGGCGCACTCGTGAATTGCCAAGCGAATCTTGCCCACTAGACTCCGACCAGCATCATCCATCATGTCCACTGATTCTTTCGTCCACTTACATGTCCACACTGAGTATTCTACGCTGGATTCTACTGTCAGGACCAAGGAGCTTATAGCGGCTGCGGCTAAACAGGCGATGCCGGCCGTGGCCATCACTGATCACGGTAACCTATATGCGGCAGTTGAGTTTTATCAAAATGCTGTTGCCGCTGATGTGAAGCCAATCCTTGGTTGTGAAATTTATCTAGCTCCTGCATCTTTGGCGGATAAGAAGGAGGTTCCGGGGCGCAAAAATTCAACCCACTTGACGCTTCTTGCAAAGAATGAGGCTGGCTGGAAAAACCTAGTGAAGCTGGTTTCTGTTGGTCACCTTGAAGGTGATTATTTAGGAGAGCCGAGAGTCGATCGAGAGCATCTTGCCAAGTATGCTGAAGGGCTGATTTGTCTGAGTGGCTGTATCAATGGAGCAGTCAATGAATGGCTCCAGCGCAATGATATTGAAGGAGCACGTGAAGAGATTATCGGTTTGCGTGATATGTTTGGTGCGGATGATTTTTATCTCGAGTTGAATGATCAAAGTCTGGAGGTGCAGCAGGAGATAAATCAGCAGCTTAAATCTTTCTCAGAAGAACTTGGTTTGAAAATGGTGGCGACCAATGATGTGCACTTCCTCGCCAAAGAGGACTCCGAGGCTCAAGATGTGTTGCTTTGTATTGGTGAAGGCAGATTACTCTTAGACGAGAATAGGAAGCGTTACCCAGCGGAGCATTATTTTAAGTCCGGTGAGGAAATGAGAGCGCTGTTTGCTGATTTCCCAGGTGCCTGTGATGCTACTTTAGAGATTGCCGAAAAGTGTAATGTGGAGCTGCAGCTAGATCCTACAAGCTCTGAGAAATACCCACAATTTGATGCCCCTGATGGCTCTCCGCGTGAGGAATACTTTCGTAAGGTTTGTTTTGACGGTCTGAAGTCTAGGTATCCGACCGAGAAGCTGGAGCAGCTTGCCAGCCAGGAAGAAATCTCCATTGCGGAGATGGAGAAGGTTCTAGATGAAAGACTCGATTATGAAATCAAGACCATCAACGATCTTGGGTTCGCCTCATATTTCTTGATCACTGCCGACTTTATTGAGTGGGCTCGTGATCATGATATTCCGGTCGGCCCAGGGCGTGGATCTGCGGCGGGCTCTTTGGTGGCGTATACCATGGGCATTACCGATATTTGCCCAATGCGCTTTGGGTTGCTGTTCGAGCGATTCCTGAACCCTGAGCGTGTTAGCCCTCCTGATGTTGATATTGATTTTTGTCAAAGTCGTCGCCCCGAAGTGATCGATTATGTGCGAAGAAAATATGGTGAGCGGTCAGTATCGCATATTATCACCTACGGAACTTTGGGTGCAAAAAGCGTGATTCGTGACGTGGCTCGGGTCATGGGCGTGAGCTATGGCGATGCTGATATGCTCGCCAAGATGATCGAGACAAGGCCGGGTATTAAGCTTCAAGATGAGTATGATGAGAAGCAGGAGCTTCGTGATGTGATCGAAAACAGCTCCACCTGGCAGGAGTTGTGGAGTCATGCAATCAAGCTTGAGGGGCTGAACCGTAATACCGGTGTGCATGCTGCTGGGGTAGTTATTGGAGATCGTAATCTTGATGAACACTGCGCTCTAACTAGGGGTAATGAGGGGGAAGTCGTCACGCAGTGCGACATGAATGCCATCACCGAGGTTGGTTTGCTGAAGATGGACTTTTTGGGTCTAAAAAACCTGACCGTGATTCAAGATGCGGTTCAACACATCCGAGTGCATACGCCAGAGTTTGATATCAACAACATATCATTGGATGATAAGCCGACACTCGAGCTGCTTAACCGCGGAGAAACGATGGGTGTGTTCCAGCTGGAATCGGGCGGCATGGTTGAAACTTGTCGTAAATACGGCATTCAGAAAATCGATGATATTATTGACCTGCTGGCACTCTATCGCCCTGGAGCGATGGATTACATCGACCAGATGATTGAGGTCAAAAAAGGCATTAAGCCTGTGGCCTATGAGCACCCATTATTGGAAGAGATCTGTGGTGATACTTATGGGGTGATGATCTACCAAGAGCAGGTGCAAAATGCAGCTAAACGGCTTGCAGGATACACACTTGGTGGTGCTGATATTCTGCGCCGTGCGATGGGTAAGAAGAAGCCCTCGGAAATGGCGAAGCAGCGCGAGATCTTTGTTGAGGGTTCTAAGACGACCAACAATATCGATGCTGAGCTTGCCAATAAGATCTTTGATAAAATTGCCGGATTCGCGGGTTACGGATTTAATAAATCTCACTCGGCTTGTTATGGGCATATCTCCTACTGGACGGCCTATTTGAAGGCGAATCACCCTGTTGAGTTTCTATCTGGCTTACTCTCCAATGAGCTCAATAATACCGATAAAATAGGAGTCTTTATATCGGAATGTCATCGCATGGATATCGAAGTGCTACCCCCTGATATTAACCGCTCAAAGTCGCGTTTTGCGCCTGAGCTTACGCCCTCTGGTAAGATGGCAATTCGCTATGGGTTAGCTGCAATCAAGAATGTGGGTGAAGGGGCAATGGTAACATCGATTGACGAGCGAGAAAACAACGGGATTTTTGAGTCCTTAGATGATTTTTCCAACAGATTAGATTCGCGCAGTGTCAACAAGCGGATCCTTGAGAACTTAGTTAAGGCAGGGGCGATGGATTGGACGGGGGAGACCCGGGCTGGTATGTTCTCACGTGTCGAGCTGGTGGTGGCATCAGCAAGCTCAGCTCAGCGAGATAGAGCCCAAGGCCAGGACTCGTTGTTCGATACGATGGACTTTGCGGGTGCTTCTCAAGATACAGATCAAGGCCAAGCAGTCTCTGAAACATCAGAATGGCCGAAAGACGAACGTTTAGGTCATGAAAAAGAGCTGCTAGGCTATTACACTAGTGGACACCCGTTGGATAAATATCGAGCAGCCATTGACGGAGGTAACTTTGAAAAAATCGGATTACTCGATGAGCTTGATACCAAAGATAAACGTGCACGCCATTCCTTCGCTGGGATGATTCGCTACGTTGAGCATAAGGTGACGCGGGCGGGTAAACCCTTTGGAGTCATACATATTGAAGATTTCACTGGAAGCTGTGAAGTAGTCTGCTGGTCTGAGAGCTACAGCCCTGCGCGAGAGGCTGGCTTTCTGATGTCAGGCAAAGTGATCCGCCTTAAAGCCAGTATCAAGGTTGATGACCGGACTGAGACACTGAGTCTTACCGGATCTCAATTGAAAGAGCTCAAACCCCGTAAAAGCAGTCAAAATGCTGCGGTTCAGGTGAACTTGTGGCTGGCAAGACACACCAACAGTGACCTGGAATCGATTCGTGATATCCTTGCAGAACACCCTGGTGAAACGCCCGTTGAAATCCATTTGCAGAGCGGAACCGGCAAGCGTGCTACCGTTCAGGCTGGCGAAAGCTTTAGAGTCAAGAAATGCGCTGCTTTGGAGAGAGCGCTCGCAAAGTGGTCAGAGTGATATGACCGAGAAAATGACCCTGAGCTGCGCTCGCTTGGGTGATGACGGCTATCGAGTGTAACGAGCGACTGTGTTCGAGCCACTGTAACGATACAAGCCGACGATTTGGTATTCGATCAGCTTGTTTTCCCACTGAGGTCCTGAACCTATATTATGCACAACCCACTTTTCGTGCTTACGGTTGCCGGGCCCAGGAACGATGATGCCTGTGTGAGTATCGCCATGCGGTAGCCGCCAAACGATGACGTCTCCATAGCTGCAATTTTGTGTGATGCTTTCGTCATCCTGGAGAGAGATCTCTTCGCCATATCTACTAAAGAAGCGCTCGAGATTGGGAACACGACGGTGATCGATGTTTACATCAGGCTGACTGGCACCCCAGAGTTGAGGATATAGCCTGAAGTTTACCTGCATGTCTTCATGCACAAGTTGTTGTAGGTCAATGCTCACAGCACGGTAGCTGCGAATGACTAGGTCTGTGCAGGCTCCTTTATCTGCCGGAATGTCACCCATAGGATAGCTAATGTTGTAATAAGCGTCGTCGTAGGTGATGTCTGCGTGGGTGCGTTTGAGAGCTGCTGCGGCAAGGCGATTACCAAATCCGCTGTGCTGCTCAAGCCACGATACGGTCTCGTCCACCGTGGGCTCGGTAACAGGAGCTCTGTTTGCTAAGGCTTTGCTAATGAGCGGTCGAGAGGCAATACCGACACCAATCACAACGAGGAAAACCATCAACCATCCACCGCCCCATGACTTTCGCACGGGTTTCCGTGGACGAGGGCCGATGTATTCGATGGTGTGCATGTAAGGTGATCTTAAAAATGCTGCGGGATTATGACTTCATTGGTGTCTAACCAAAGACAAACTCTTCACAACATAGTTAAGCAATATTTACCAGTTTATTTCATCAATGTCGAATAAATGTCACACTTTCTTTGCTTGGTTGTGCGCTAAGATGCCTTTCGCTCATCATTTAGGCAGAGAATCGTGGCGAAATAATGTCTGGCGTCATCAATGAGATCTGCGGGGTAATATCTGCCTTGAGGTGGAGTTGTCGAGCGTGAGGCAGTAAAGATAATAGGTTTTAGCTTTAGAAAATGGGGCTCGGTGACAAAGATAAACTCATGCTTGTTAAGCAAACCAAGGATTGCCTGTCGTGGGATGCACTCGATCTCTCATGGTCGAGTATTGAGCGTGACTGGTATGGGCAAGCAATGGCAGTGCCAGCGTCTTTCGCCCTCGTCACGGACAAGGCTAATCTTTGGTTTGTGGCTAAAAGAGATCAACAGCCGAAGGTGCATCCTGATGCGGTGCCCTATAAATTTACCCCAGGGTTGTGGCGCTACGATGTCGCTGAGTTATTTATCAGGGATGCATGTTCCGATCGTTATATGGAATTTAACCTCGCGCCCAATGGTGCCTGGTGGAGTGCTGAGTTTGATAGAGCACGAGATAGGAGCTCGACTGATGATATCCTGATTCATGGGGTGAAAACTTATGCTGCAGTCTCAGCAGGTGTTGGCTGGCAGGCGGCAGCATCCATCCCCTTAACTTACCTCAAGTCAGCATTTGGGTTTGGCAAACAGAGCGCGATCAATGTCGCATTCATTGTCAATTCGCCTCAGCAAGCATTTTTGTCTAAGGCTCAGCTGCCTGGGTCTGAGCCCGACTACCATCAGCCCGATTATTTTGAGCAAATCGAGCTGAAGATGTGAGGAGTTCAAAGTGGGTCTCTGGATATGGATACCAGGTAATCTGTCGCCCTGATTGTCAATAAGGCGTCTTACCAGTTGAATGTCTGATTGATTTTGTTAAGCTATTCACTCCGATGGCATCTGAACTACACGACAGACTTGAGCTTGCCCTGCTGGCATCCAACGAGGGAGTTTGGGACTGGTATGTGGGCGAACGAGAAATTTATTACTCTGACCGTGTGTTAGATTTCTTGGGTTATCCTGCCGACAAAGCGCCCAATATCATTTTACAGGCGCGGAAATACTTTCACAGCAATGAGCTTCCGGAGTTGCGAGCAGCCTTTCGTAAAATTGTCAAAAAAGATGGGGATGATACACTGGCACTCGATTGCCGTTATTTGCACCCCAATGGCTCCTGGAGGTGGCTACGAATTCGTGGTGTCGTCGTCAGGGATGACGAGGGTATGGCCCATCGTATCGTCGGGTCTATCATTGATATTTCGCAGAGAAAAAATGCTGAAATGGCACTGCAGGAGGAACGGCATAGGCTACGTGAGCTGATCGAAAATATCCCTATCAATGTTTACTACAAAGATAAGGAATCTCGATTTGTATTGGCCAATAGCTCTACGGCCGAAAAGCTCGGTGCTGGTGCCGAAAAGGACATCTTGGGCAAAACAGACCGAGACTTTTTTGACAAAAGACATGCTGACATGGGTCGTAAGGATGAGCTTGAAATTATGGAAACACGTGTTCCCATGCTCAAAGCTCTCCAAAAAGAGACCTATGATGAGGGGCAAACAACGTGGGCAGAAACTTCAAAGCTGCCATGGCTTGATCGCAAGGGTGAACTTTGTGGAACCTTTGGGATCACCACGGATATCACCGCCTTATTCACGGCACAGCAAGAGCTTGGCGCGCTAGCAGATGAATTGCAAAAGCGTAATGTCGCCATTGAGGAAGAGCTCCAATTGGCCCGTGAAATTCAGCAGGCATTACTGCCCCAAGAACTAGACGGCCTTGTGCTTCAGGATAACCAGCTCGAGGTCACCGTGGGTTGTCGCTATTGTCCAGCATCTGAAATGGCGGGAGACTTTTTTGAAGTCATACCGATCTCGCAACACTGCATGGGTATCTTGATTTGCGATGTCATGGGCCATGGCGTCAGGGCATCCTTGGTGGTGTCGATGCTGCGCGGCTTGATGGAGAAAGAACGTGAGTCTGCTACCAGCCCCGAATGGTTTCTTTATGGAGTTAATGAGGGCCTAGTTTCTATTTTTGAGCGTGCTGGGGTGACGCTTTTTGCTACCGCTATCTACTGTGTCATTGATCTTCAAGAGAGGACATTGACCTACTCGTGTGCTGGCCATCCTGCACCGATTGTTGTTCGGCTGGGTGAAGCTAAGGTGCTCAAGCCTAATCATGGTAAGGCAAGTCCAGCATTGGGGCTGATCCCACAAGCAGTGTATAGCTCCAACACGGTGTCACTTGACGAGGTTGATCGATTACTAATGTACACGGATGGCTTGCACGAAGTCGAAGATTCCTCAGGCGAGGAGTTGGGTATTGAGCATGTGATTACCAGCATGGAGCAGAGCTCCGAGAAAGGCCTTGAGGAATGTTTAGATAGCCTCTTGGATGAGTCGCGTCGTCATGCGGTTGACGGCGAGTTTGCTGATGATGTTTGCCTATTCGGTTTAGAGGTAGGCTCAGGACTGTAGAAGTCCTATTTATAATTGAGCCCAGCTAGTGCTTTCGGCAGGAAGATGCCATCCTTGCGAATCAATTTGCCGTCGAACCACACCTCGCCTCCACCGTAGTCCTTACGCTGGATCGTCACCATGTCCCAGTGCACCTGAGAGCGGTTGCCATTGTCCGCTTCCTCGTAGGCCTGACCTGGGGTGAAGTGAAACGAGCCGGCGATTTTTTCATCAAAGAGAATGTCACGCATCGGCTCCTTGATGCCTGGGTGGAAGCCTAGTGCGAACTCGCCGATATAGCGTGCCCCTGGATCGGCATCGAGAATTCTATTTAGCTCCTTGGTCTTGGAGCCTGCTTCTGCCTTGACGATTTTGCCCTGCTTGAATTCCAAGTAAATATTATCGAAGGGGATGCCCTGATAGACGGTGGGGGCGTTGTGGGTGATGTGGCCCTCGACACTATTCTTAACTGGGGCGGTGAACACCTCTCCGTCGGGAATATTGTAGTTACCTCCACAGACAATGGCTGGGATATCCTTGATCGAGAAACGCAGGTCGGTGCCCTTATTTTTGATGTGCACTCGATCTGTTTTCTCCATCAATCGCTTCAGCGCGCGCATCGCAGGAAGCATGGATTTGTAGTCGGCCAGGCAGACGTCAAAGTAGAAGTCCTCAAAGGCCTCAGTACTCATGCCTGCTTGTTGTGCCATAGCAGGGTGAGGCCAGCGTAGCACACACCACTTGGTGTGATCGACGCGTCGGTTCATCACCTTGCGCATGTGGTTCATCATGG
>Ga0210309_1111765_pt1 | contig 9559 bp, 4 predicted proteins | sample R1088metaT_FD_159663 | JGI IMG/M metagenome (GOLD analysis project Ga0210309, IMG submission 159663) | Metatranscriptome of estuarine water microbial communities from the Columbia River estuary, Washington, United States - R1088... | ecosystem: Environmental > Aquatic > Marine > Intertidal zone >... | reverse complement strand
GCCAAGACTCTATTCTTGAAATCTCAAAACAGAAAATAAAAGTTTCGTGAAGGGTCACGTTCCACTACATAGGAGATGAAATTTGAAACCAAATAAATATGTGAATGCATGCAGGGAAAAAAAAAAACCAGTTTGCGGATACGACAGGAGGTCCGTCGAGAATGAGAAGACTCTACTTGATGTGCTACAAAGGAACTATGATATACAATGTCACAACAGACTAATGGGGTAATGCATACCCAACAATATAACAAAAGCCTCATTTGCCATTCTTGCAACACATTATGTGCCTGGTTACGTCCTCGTTTGATCCATCGCTCCCCCAATTTACATCAAGACCTTCCTGCTTGCAAACGTTGTTACCACCAACATGAACCCACCAGTTTCTGTTGTTTATTGTCGGAGCCAAAGAGCCGGTAGGTTCATCTATGAGTCCTCCGAATGGAATTTTACTGCTTGGTCCCATTGGGCAGTAAGCCTCAAAAGGACACAAAATCATGTTTTGTTCGAGAGAAAGACAGAATTGTACTGCAGCTTCAAACGTCGTCCCTTGCCAACCTGTCGATCGATTAAACCATTTTGGTGCGAATCGGTTTGCAACATTATTATATGCCTGCTGTTCGGACAGGCCATCATGAGATGCTGGTATAGATTGAACATCCTCGATAGTGTTGCTAGCTATGTCTCCTGTTGGCTTCGCCGCCGCATCTTGGACAGGATTTTCACTTTCGCAGCAATATATTCTTCCTGTTATCTCTTCGATAACCTCTCCAGCATTAGCCCAAGGAGGCGAGCCCCCGTACATTTTCGACCATTGCTCACAGGGTACTTTGTCACCTGCACCTACTTGCACCCAGTCGCTCCCGTCAGACAAAGGGACCCATGTTATTTGAGCAGGAGCACCAAAAGCAGGATCATTGCCCTCACCATGGGGACACACAGCTTCGAACGTACACAGAGTGAGGGCCTTTCCACTACAAAAACCGATTGCTTCAGGGCGCGAAAAACCCTTCCAACCTTCTTCTCGAGTAAACACGGAAGCCGTTACATCTGCTGTACTACTAGATTCTTGAGTATGTTGAGTTGATGGCGAGGAGCCTGACTCGATCGACATCGTCTCTGCAGAAACAGGAGAGGAGGGTGAGTCGAGTAGTGTCGTCTCTGCAGCTGCGGAAGTAGATTCTGCGTTGGATTGAGCTTGTTCCGCCGTCTCCAAAGTAGAAGGGATGACTTCTTTTGGAGGGACATCTAGTGGAGCTGATGCCTCCTCGACAGCATCATTAGACGGCACTTCCATCACTTGTCCAGTTACAGAAAGATTGCTCTCAACCCCACATAATCCACAACTCATTTTACAAACATCTTTCACGTACAAGAATCCATTGCCAGTACTATTTTCGATATCTGTCTGATGACTGCACCGTAGCTCTTTGAGATGCTCAAGGTTTAAGCCCGAAAAATACGTTTCACAGGTCTTCCCTCCTATAGCAACAACTTTGGTAAGATCATCCGTGCAATCTGCTGAAGATGAATCATTGTTCAGCGTCACAGGTGTCATCCAATTGGTCATTTCTCCTGCTTCAGCAGTGGTCTGCCCTTCCGATGTTTTTTCAGGTTTTGGAGCTTCGTGTTCTGTTGCAACAGTAGCTGATGATTCGGTATCTCCACACTCATCGCAACTCTTCTTACAAACCTCTTTTACTAACAGGAACTCTCCACTCTTCTTTTTATACGTAGTGTCGTGACCGCAACGAGCATGGCGTAGTGGGACACGTCCAGTGTTATGGATCCAGGCGCAACCATGTCCCTCCCCTTGCACCTCTGCTGAGGGGTGATCATTACATTCAGTTTGCTGATAGAACCACTTGACTACATCATCTAATTCTTCCGCTTCAACCCGATCGCCGACTACGTCATCTAATTCTTCCACTTCAACCCGATCGCCCGTACTACTCATACTACCCACAATCAACACTAGTACAAACACCACTGCAACTCCAACAGCAATAATCTTGAATGTTTTGCTATGAAAAAAAGGAACGGCGTACTTGAACAATCCTCTCTTTTCATATTTGTTAGAACCATCGCCACCATCACTCTCGTCACAATCACTACCGAAGCCTATATCATGCAAATTCCTGTCATCATAACTCCATTCTCTCTTGAGAGTGGCATCTCCACCTCCAGCGGTATTGCGATTCTTAACTGTCTCCACATCTCTCCTATTTTTCCCAGATATTATGGTGCTCATAATCTCCTTTGCCGGCGAAGAAGCCTTATTCACATTATGTACAAAATCTTCAAATTCATTCAAGATATCACTAGTCTTTTTGTGAAGAGCCACGGCATCTCGTTGTCCTTCCTCATCTGAGAGCGACAGGTCGTCGTCGTCGTCATCTTCATCGGAAGATGTGATGTAGTGATCCATGTCGTAGCTGTCGTCAGGTGGGAAATCTGAAATAGGACTCAAGGCTCTGGACGCAAGTGCTTCAATGTCAGCATCGATATGGTCGCTGTAGCCGACCTTGTCGGAGTATGATGTTGGGGGAGGTTTGGATGGCATGGTTGTTAAAGTCGTCGAGCAGTAGTTTGGATATGGTTGCTGCTTGAGCGCTGCATGCTAAGACACTTTAATTTTGGATTGGATAGGATGCTGTACAGATGTTGTATGCAACAAAGCGAGCGAGGCTAAGCTGAGGCTGTGGTGGTATGGTACCATACATACATAGGAATGGCAAATCTGATGCGAGTGACTGTTGGGGGGATTTCTTCTACGAATTCCTGTCTACGTGATATGAGCTTCAATCTCTCATTAGTGCAAAGATTTCCAACAGTAGACGATTTTTTAATCATTTTTAACGAAACAAAACGAATCCAGCAGATACATTCAAAGATACGAACAGCGTCTAAAGGCAAGACAAGGAGGCAGCCATGAGCGAAAGCACCAAGCCAGCAGTAGATCCTCTCCTCTCTGGCGACAGCGGCGAGGCAGCGGCAGTGCCGTCATACTCGCTTGATGATGATAGCGATGATGACGACGACGAGGATTACAATAAGCTAGAAGGGGACTACTCTGATGACGATGTCTCCGTGGAAGACGAAGATGGTCAAGCTGGCGATGGACACATCTCCGCCCTTGCATCGAGGACAAATCATCTCATCAATTCGTATCGTGATTACATTGCAGAAATGTCCAGTGACCCGATTGTGGGCGGTGATGCTGACGCAGCTGCTGCAGTTATTGCCGTGATGGAGGGTGGTAGAACAGCCGAAGACGAGAGGCTTGAGGAGGAGGCTCCTCCTCCTCCTCCTGGGGCAAAAGGGTTTATTGCGCAGTTTCAAGATGGAAGAAAGGGTGCCACTCTCTTTCGCGATTTCAGCTTCAAAGATGATCCTCCACGTCAAAATTATAATGTCAATCTTCATTTGCACCGGTTTGATGACGATCACTCTTTTTCAACCTATGATGGAAAGTTTGAAAATAGTGGTAGGAGTAGGAGGGGGTATTTTTATACCATGCTTCGATCTGCGGGTTTTCGTCGCTGCGCATTTGGAATGATAGCATTAGGCGCAATCGTTGGGATAAGTGTTGGAATTACAAAGGCACAACAACGAAAGCAACAAGAGTCGCCTGATTGGGAGGGAATGTTGGCCGAAGAAGAACAAAGTGGGACCACGATTTATCAGCCTGTCGTTCCAATAGAACCAAACAATCAGTCTAACTCCAAAGAGATCTCGCAATTGTATCAACACAGTTCCATGCAATATAACCCTGTGTGGTTCTCACGTGAGCAAGGGTGGAATGGACAAACCTATGATGCAGCCATGTCGTTTTGTGCCGCTCAGATGGGAGGTTTGATCATTTGCAGCTACGATGCCATATGTCCCGCAGGTGAAAATATGATGCCCATTGGCGGCAAGAAGGCTGGTGCAGAGCCAAACGAGTCGAGTTGGGCTCCGTTCATTGATGAGGAAAATGCTTGGACACAGGTTGGCATTAGTGAAAGTTGGTGCGAGAAGCATGATGGAGCACCTAAGTGGGGTATCAACGGAGAAGGCAGCGAGGGAGTTACTCGTTATGTTGCTTGCTGTCGAGCAAGAGCAAATGACGGAACTGCTACTGTTATTGCGAATATCCCATCAATTGCAGACGCTGAGGCTGAACAAGAGTTCATTACTCAAGAGTCTATGGAAAAGTTCAAAGGACAATGGTTCGATCGAACAACAGGATGGAAAGGTGCTACCTACAACCAGGCGATATCATTCTGTGCCAGCAAGGGGAAAATGATCGTGTGTCCCTACGAAGCATACTGCGTCGATGGGATCAACAGTGTCCCCTTTGGTGGCGTGAAGGTCGGCTTCAACGGAGAAAAAGAACAATGGGCTCCCATTGCGAACAAGAACGACGAATGGGTCCAAATTGGTCCTGAAAATAAGTGCATTACAAAAAGCCAAATGCAGGAGCAGTCGCCTTCATGGGAGTTTACACAAGAAGGTGGTGAAGTCATCACTCAGCATCTCATGTGTTGTCAAATAGAAGAAGTAGAAGAAGCGAGTGCAAATGGTGGTAGTGCACCGACTCCAGTGCCGAATGATGAAGTACAACAAGCACAGTTCAGTTGGGCAGCTGAAGCGTATGAACCAGAATGGTTTGATCGTAATAATGGCTGGCTGGGAACAGATTATAATGAAGCGATCACTTTTTGCCAGCAGAAACAAGGAAAGACTATTTGCCCATTTGAAGCCTACTGTCCAATGACTAAAGCGCCGGGAAGCGTTCCGTTCGGCGGAGTCAAGTCGACGTATTCCTGGGCCCCAATCGATGATGCTGAGAACTGGTGGGTACAAGTATCGGATACAGACACCTGTGACTTGTATAATGAGATGAATGGTGGACCCCCATCGTGGGGAGAGGGTGGGAAGAATGAAATCGAAACGGGCTACATTATGTGTTGTAAGCAACCAGATGCAGGAATGGGGGATGCTGATTACTACCACAGCTCCATGTCAGATGGTACCGAAGCCAACACTACCACCGTTTCTATAAACCTTTCAGAATGCCAAGATCACCCGACCGCAGCAGTAACAACTGACGGTAAAACATGCAGTAATTTTATATCTCTTGTAGGTCGTGTGTCTCTGCATAATGCACGTTGTCACCACGAATCGCCATTAAAGAATGAGAATGGTGAGACTTTGCTGGTGAAGGACGTTTGCAGACTAAGTTGTGGAGAGTGCGGAGATGCGTGGACCGATGAACCTGTCGCCACTGCCGTGGAGGAACCTGTCGCTGACGACATCGTCGTTGGAAAAACTCCGGAAGAACTTGGACAAAAATATTCTGCGGTCAGTCTAAAATACAGACCACGTTGGTATAATAGAGAAAATGGCTGGAATGGTCGCACATACCAAGAAAGTGTGAACTTTTGTGAGGCTCAAGGGCCAAACATAATGTTATGCCCGATGGAGGCACTTTGTCCAAATGGCGTTGGGCAACGACCGTACCCTGGACCACAAATTCTGGAACAAGAATCCTGGGCAGCATTTGTGGATAGAGCGAATGGTTGGGTGCATGTAGGTGGGGACAATGCCGCACTAGATTGCGTACCATATGAGAGTATGCATCCAACATCTCCGGAATGGGGACAATCAGGCTTAAACAGTGAGGAGATTACACGGCATATTTTATGTTGTAGTGAGATTGGTGATGAAGTGCAAGTGCCGAGTCAACCTCAACCTGAGTCATCAACTTCTCCAACAGTACTAGCCATGGATGCCAGTTTGTCTGTCGAAGAGTATGATCTGCTTGTAGAAACAGGGACTAAATTCAGAGTGAATAGATATGACAGAAACAGCGGCTGGAGCGGTTCATCGTATTATGAAGCACTCGCGTTTTGTGGGAAAAAATCTGCTACTGTTTGCCCCTACGAAAGCTACTGTCCGCAAGGGCCAAGCAAGGCTGTCGTTGGCGGGATGGCGACCAGCTCACAATGGGTACCATTCATAAACGTTGCCAACGGATGGATTCAGATAGGTCCAGATGATACTTGCATGCCTTACAGCTCAATAAATCCATTCCCACCAGAGTGGGGCTTGACTGGAGAGAATAAAGCAGAGACATCGCACATCATGTGCTGTGAGCCTGACGACAACTGGATACCTCAAGATCAGACTGCTAATGGAGTTGTGTCATCTGCACAAAGCCAGATAGACAAGATTGCAATGGACATGTTTAAACCTATTTGGTTCGGAAGGAAACATGGATGGCAAGGAGGCTCACACCAAGATGCCTTAAAGTTTTGTAACAATATTGGGGGCATGGACTTATGCCCTATAATGGCTTTATGTCCGGACGGGAAGACGTTATTTAATGGTATGCAGCCCTTTCCTAGTGAACAATGGTCACCACTTTCTGATGGTGAATGGGTCCTAACAGGAACAGTTGAAGCAGATCCTTCCGCAACGTGTCAAATGTACCATGTTCTGACAAATCAACCATTATCTTCCACGGACAGCTTGTCAGAAGAAAAAAAGCAGCACATAATGTGCTGCGCAAAGTCAGATGACACCGTTCAAGATGATGCTATAAAAGCAACGATGCAACCTTCGTGGTATGACAGCTCTGCTGGATGGACTGGAGGCTCTCACAGCGACGCCATTGCCTTCTGCCGAAACAACGGAGGCAAAGATTTGTGTCCGTACGTCGGCTACTGCCCCCACGGTGAGGGATATCAGCCATTTCCAGGGCATCCTGTTGACTTTAACACGGAGACATTGCAGTGGTCACCTTGGGACGAAGGCACTGACAAGGGGTGGGTATTGATTAGTCAGAAGTACCAGAACAGCGCGACAACATGTATGAAGTACAGTGATTTGGAAGGTGGTATCCCTCCTTGGGACGAAAGCAGCAACTTGGCAGAAAGGAAGAAATATATTTTATGTTGTTCTGCACGTGACAACAACTGATTGTTTTAATACATATTTATCAATATCGTATCGAGTCGGAAATACCGGTCTAAACTATTACTTACTCATCTATTTTTGCTCTCGATCGTTGTCAGCATTATGCTGCAGCTGCGCACTCAGGATTTGTTATCGATAGGCAATAAAAATTGTAGCCTGATATCTCTAGATCTCCACTGGAAGTCTCTTCACACCGTCCAAAAATTCGAGTTGCCTCGGTAAAGCATTTCATCATATTCGAAACATCTGCTTTGGCAAGGTAGATGTTTCCCATTTTGTTGAGGAGTCTTGCAACAATAGGGTTTGAATTCCCAAGATTCAATCTTTCAATGCGCAATGCCTCCTCGAAGTAGCCCAGAGCAATGTCTAGCTCTCCACGTTGTCGATGAATTTGGCCAATGTGTTGAAAAGTAACTGCTAGATCTCGATGATCATTTCCCAACGCTGTTCGTTCTACCCTTAAAGTCTCAGCATAATATTCTGTAGCAAGTTCTTCGTCGCCTTGTTCAAGGTGTGTAGTTGCAATGTTATACAGAACAACAGCTACATCTCTGTGCTCAGTTCCCAAGATCAGTCTTCTGACGCGCAGACTCTCCTCAAAGCTTTCAATGGCAAGCTTGTGAAACCCTTGCTTAAATAACACCAAACCTATTGAGTTCAGAGTTGCGGCTACCTCGACGTGATCGTCTCCGAACGCATCGCGTCGAATCTGCAATACCTCCTGGTAGGCATCAAACGCTCGCGTGAAACGACCAAGACGACAGCTCATTTGTGCTACATTGCCCAATGTCACGGCTACCTTGGGATCGTTGGCACCAAGAATGATCTTTTGTAAAGCATGAGCCTCGACATACCTCTCCAATGCTGCAGCATAGTTGCCTTGGTGCTTTTGGCTTTGGGCAATGTTGGTCAATGTAACAACTATATTTGGGTGGTCGCGTTGCAACACAGCTCGCTCTACTGCCAAGCCTTGTTCATAAACTCGGATAGCAGCATCAAAGTCTGAATTCTCGTAATACATGTTGCCGATTTTGTTTAGTAGTGACGCCACCTCGGGATGGAAATCCCCCAATGCAGTCTTTGTCGTTTCTAGCGACTCGTAATACAGCCTTGCAGCCTCCTCGTACTGAGATTGGTCATGGTGGACCTGCGCCATACATTTGAGGATGATAGCCACATCTCGATGATTGTTACCATGAAAGAAACGAGTAACGATTGAGTGAAACTCTTGGTAGAGTTCCATTGCCTCGGTTAAGTTGCCAAGTTGATGATGAGTCTGCCCCAAGTTATATGCAGATGCTGCCAAGTCCAAATGATGCGAGGGAAGTAACTCTCGCCGGAGCTTGAGTGCATCGATGTAGGTCAAGAGTGCAGCATTATGATTACCCAGCATGTAGTGGATCCTACCCTTGTTGTTCATTGTCGTGGCCAGCTCTTGCTTCAACAATTTGTACGAGTTGTGATTTTTATCAGTTGCCTGTTCAATAATTCTTGTTCGTATGTCCAAGCTGGCATTGAACATGTCAAGAGCCTTGAAAGCATTTTTTTCAGTCTCCCCACCCATGTGAAAGAAAAGCACACCTATACAGTTGAGCGTGCGGGCCAGCGAGGAGGATGCTAGCCCTTCTTGTTGAGCAATATCAAGTGCTGTGAAGTACATGTCCATTGCGAGCTTGTAATTCTGGGAATGGTAATAAATTCTCCCGAGGTTGTGCAAGATCGGAATAGCATCGACTGGTACGTCGTTTTCAAAGCTTGAGGATGAATCGGAAACCATGCTATCATCACGATGCAATGGTTTAGAACGATTTTGGACAACATCCAACGCTTGGAGAAAGTATCTCTCCGCCTTGGTATCATCTCCTTCAAGAGAATGAAGCTGGCCGATATTGAACAAAAGCGTAGGGGCAGTGAGTTCGTAATCGTCCGACTTTGAAATATCGATGCGAAGAGGACGGTTGTAGCAGTTCATTCCCTCATCGTACTCGGATCTTGAAGAAACAGATGATGATCCTTGTGATATCGTAGCAGCAGACAACTGGCGCTTCTCCACTCTCGACGATTCAGAATCAGGAGCAGCAGCCTCTGCATCACCCATTATAGCATCTTGGTCGTGGAAGGAGGTAGTAGTACTAAGATCTTTGTTGGACGAAGAACGACTTGTGGAGTCCAAGGAGATACAAGACACCTGGCTGCTCATCGATGTAGCAATGTTGGACGTACTGCCACCAGGTCTACTTGCGAATATCTCCATGGCGTTTTGAAAGCATTTGGTTGCATCAGTAATGACACCATGCTCAAAGCAATCTACGCCGAGATTGTTCAAAAGGACGATATCGTTCTGTGCCGGTGCGTTGGTTGCGACGACGGCTTCCTGGGCTTGCTCGGCGCAGCTGGAGCTTGTGCGCTTCCGTTTAGAGCTGAAGCTGTTGTTGTTGCTATTCGAAGAGTTGCCGGGCACGGTGCTAAGGCTGTTCATCTTGTTGGATGGAAGTTTTGATTACACAGAATAGGCCGAAGAGTTTGTCTAAGTGTTGTTGTTATTGGTGTCAGAAAAGGTCGTCGGTAGGATGAATAGTAGACAATATTATGTTTG
>Ga0210309_1102139_pt1 | contig 9640 bp, 2 predicted proteins | sample R1088metaT_FD_159663 | JGI IMG/M metagenome (GOLD analysis project Ga0210309, IMG submission 159663) | Metatranscriptome of estuarine water microbial communities from the Columbia River estuary, Washington, United States - R1088... | ecosystem: Environmental > Aquatic > Marine > Intertidal zone >... | reverse complement strand
CAACAACCATGACATGGCGGCGGTCAATATTTCCAATGGCGTGGCTGGCTGCAGCCACCATTTTCGTCGTCACAGCAATAGAAGATTCTGCGGCGAATTCTTTCAAACCACTTACACTCGAAGAAATCGTTACTGACATTATTCCTAATGAATCCTTTATCGGTCCCAATTGCGCATCCCACACAAACTGCACAGAATGCGATGGAGCACCACTCTGTCACTGGTGTGCCAAGGACAACAAGTGTCATCCCAAGGGAGATCCATTCGGATGTCTCGTCGGTGCATCATCTTGTGGCGCGCCTCCCACTCAAACAAAGAAGTGTATCGATTTCAGAGACTGTCAGAGTTGTGCAAACAGTTCGTGGGAGTGTCACTGGTGCCCTCAAAATAATGGCACTTGTCATGCCAAGGGATCGTGGAGTGGATGTGCTACTGGTGCTGATTGCTTTGCGATTGAACGGTGTCAACGATTAGAACCTGAGCGGATTTATCATGGAGGGACATTCTCAGCAGCATCCTTCCAAGGCGTTGGGCTGGTTGCTACGACAGTGTTGGCAGTGATTATGGGATTGGTTCTTTGTTGTGCTACATGTTGCTTTGCGGGGGCGACATTTGTCAAGGGAGCAGTTGATGATTTGTTAGGAGAACCTGATATGGTGGGCGAAGACGACGGTATGAGTGGTCAATACGATGGTAACCAAGTAGAACTGGAGGCTCCTCTTCTTTTGGAGAATGGATCGGCTGGAGAGACAGATAGAGAAGCTATAGCAAATGCCAACACAAGGTCGGAGCAAGTTTCAGTGACGCAGCGATCGGCCATGTCCGTAACGACTAATCGTCGTCTGCCGAAGAAAAAGTCAAGCATCAAACGCATGTATGGGGTGTGCCAAATAATTTACCTTGTCACTCTCTTCTTAACGGTCATATTATTCATTGTCGGCATGTCCTATGCGCCCAGACAGCCACAGTACAATGTATGCACGAACCAGCTAGGCTGGAAATCAATCATCGAAGGAATGGCATCATTGAAAATGAGTGCATCCTTCGATTTACTAATTTCAGTCTACAATCCCAATCGTGTCGAAGTTGATCTGAAGAATGGAGCCGGACAATTTCACTACGATGGAGAGTATGTTGGATCATTTGAAATTCCAGAGGGTAAAATATCGGAAGAAGCAATCAGTGATATTATTGTGAAGGTTACATTTACCCCTGACAAATGGCAAGCGTTGTCGTTGACTTCTGAGTACTACAGGGGCACTTTACGGTTTATTGTTGGTGGACATGCTCATGTAACAGTTCCAGCGTTGGGCAATTATTCCTTTGAAGCGAAGTTTGATGATATTGAAGTCAATCCAAACGATCCTTCGATGGATGACACTCACCTATGTGCTTGCCCCGGTTGGAAGAAGCCTGGTCATCACGGTTAAAGTGAAAGGGAAAGTTTGTGTTATTAGAATGTTGATGCGCCATTTTTTTTTGAGTTTTGTACCATAAGTAGGTAGTAGATTGGTATTGTACAAAAGTAACGCGTTATAATGGGAAAAAGAAGTTGTAATGAATTTGGCCCTGTTTGCTTCCTCCCAGTGATGGCCTCCATTCTTCTTCCTAATCATAATACCTTCCCTGCTTACCATTACAATGAACATAATATCAATCCCTTCAACATAATAATACACGTAATTTAAATTATGTTTTGTACACTGTGTTGTTGTCGATTGCCCGTGTGTACTTTTGGTACTTAATGTACCACCGAAAACGATAGGAGACACTTATTTTATTTGACTACACACGACTCTGTGGTATGTAATACTTCGTGTGGTGCCACCGACCACCGACGTTTGCAATTCCTGCATTCGTAGTGGTTGTGTGGGTGCGTGAGGTCTCTAGCCTCAGTGTTGAGAAAAGGGAGCCGTGAAATGTCAACACCTTCGCTATTATTCGCTAAAGTACATTTTTTTTCTTTCACATCGCATTTTAGTATTTTTTTTCACATCTTTTCACATGCACCTTCTTAACTGATCTGTATTTGTACCATGATCGGATAACACCTACTCAGCATTGAGACTAATTTGAACCGAAACCACCATCATTGACGGTAACTACCCACATTATTCGAACTCCCTCTCGACAATGAGCTCGCGTTATCAGCGTCAAATGGGCCGCCGCTCCGCCCCCAGCAGCAGCAGTGGCCGACGCACTACTTCAGATGACACGTCCGATGCCCTTGCACGTGCCGAACGTGCCCGTCGCTTACGCGAGCAGCGCATTGCCAATCTCCGCCGTGACGATAAGGCTTTAGATTCAAAATTTGGATACGAAGAATTTGATTATAAGCATGTGCAGGAGTTGAAGAGTCAGTTGCAAAAGAGGGAGAGGCGAGAAATGTTGAAGAGACAGGTGGGAAATGACAAGGCAGATGCCGTTGCGGCCAGCGTGCAGCAGGATGGAGGGGAGGGCGACACTATGACCGAGGCTGAGTTATTTGTCTCTGGTATCAATGGGCAGCGGCGTGGATGGGTATTCAATATGGTAGCGACCACATTGCCCGCTTCATCGGGCAATGACACCCAGCCTTCATCTTTGGGAGGTGATGATTCCGGCGGCTTTGTTGGTGCGGGTGAAGAAGATGGAGGAGCCGAAGGAGGAGCTGAACGCGCAGGTGTGGAGTTGTTTCTGATTGATGAAGAGAATAGAAAATTCAAGGCAACTGTGGTGCATGAGCCCTACTTTTTCCTTATTCCTGAAGATAAAACCTCCGCAGGTTTTGGTGTTGCATCTACTAGCGGTGATGTAAAGGCCCATGATGTACATGAGTTGCAGGCGCGATACCAAGAGCTCACCTCCGCGATTCTTCGGTTGTATCAGCCCCGCGGTCTTAACCGCGTTGAAATCCTACGCAAGATGGATTTGGATGCACCAAATCATTTGGGTCTACAATCACAAAACCTTGGAGGCCGGCCAATGATTAAATTGATTTTTGACAATGTAGAACAGCTTCAGAGAGTCAAGAAAGAAGTGATGGATGTGCTCAAAACGAACGAGAGAATGAGAAAAGACCAAGGTGATGAGTTTCAGTTTGCTACATTTGATGCCAACTACAATCATGATGAAGCCATCACATCGCGGAAGGAAGATCCTCTTGCAACATTGATTGATATTCGTGAGCATGATGTGCCCTATCTAGTTCGCGTGTGCATTGACTTGGGCCTACGTGCTGGTTGTTGGTACACACTTACTCCTCTCTCTACGGGAGGAGTTACTCTCTCTGATAGAGACAATCTACAAAAGGCCAACCCAACGGTACTTGCGTTTGATATCGAATGTACCAAAGCTCCATTGAAATTTCCTGACGCTGAAGTTGATTCAATATTCATGATTTCGTACATGGTCAATGGGCAAGGCTATCTTTTGCTTTCTAGGCATGTCGTTGGAAAGGATGTGGCTAACTTTGAGTATACGCCCAAGCCCAAATACCCGGGCCCATTCATTGTTATAAATGAACTGACGGAAGAAGCATTGATCCGTCGTTTTTTGACCGAGTTTCATAAACACGCGCCTCAGATTGTGGTCACTTATAACGGAGATTTTTTCGATTGGCCTTTCTTGGAGCGGAGAGCGGCAGAATATGGATTGGATTTGAGGCGAGAGATTGGTTTCTATAATGCTGCAGCTACTGGTGGAGGTGGTGGCGGAATTGGAGATGGTTCTTCTGAATACAGAGGGCGCACAGCTGTTCATCTTGATGCCTTTTGCTGGGTCAAACGCGACTCTTACCTCCCACAAGGCTCTCAAGGCCTCAAAGCCGTTACCAAATACAAACTTGGTTATGATCCAGTCGAGGTAGACCCCGAAGATATGGTTCGATATGCGCGGGATCGTCCAGCACATATGGCTAGCTACTCAGTCTCCGATGCCGTCGCCACGTACTACTTGTATGACAAGTATGTTCATATGTTTATCTTCTCCTTGTGTACCATCATTCCGATGGGACCTGAAGATGTACTGAGGAAAGGTAGTGGAACGCTATGTGAAGCCCTTCTCATGGTAGAGGCCTGCACCAAGGAAATCATCTGCCCTAATAAACAAATAGATCCCGTGGCCAAGTTTACGGAGAAAGGGAACCTACTGGAGTCTGAAACTTACATCGGAGGAAAGGTAGAATGTTTGGAAACAGGAGTTTATCGCTCAGACATTGAATACAAGTTTGACCTGAAGCCCGAGGGATTTCAAGGATTGATCGATAATGTCGATAGGGTGATGACGTTTGCCATCGAGGTGGAGGGAGGTATCGACCGAAGGAAGATTACCAATTATGATGAGATCAAAGCTGAAATCGTCGAAAAGCTAGAGCTTCTCCGTGACAGACCCAGTCGCACCGAGACTCCCTTCGTTTACCACATTGATGTGGGTGCAATGTATCCCAACATTATCTTGACAAACCGTCTTCAACCATCTGCTATTGTGAACGATGCTACATGTGCTTCTTGCGACTTTAACCAGGCACGAAATGGATGTAAAAGGAAAATGCAATGGGTTTGGAGAGGTGATTACAATCCTGCCACGAAGGGAGAATACGACCGAACAAGAGATCAATTGATGAGAGAGAGTGGAGTTGACGGTACAGATAGACCCTTTCATGAACTCAATGAGAATGAGCAGGCAAAAGCTATTTCAGACCGTCTGAAGCTCTACAGCAAGAATGCTTACAAGAAGACCAAGGTGACTGAAGAAATTACTCGTACCGACACTGTCTGCATGAGGGAAAATGATTTTTACGTTGATACAGTTCGTCAATTCCGTGATCGTCGATATGAGTACAAGAAGCTGACTAAAGTGTGGGGAAAGAAAATTGGGACAGCCAAAACAGCCCAACAAAAGAAGGAAGCTGAAGATACAGCTCTGGTTTACGATTCGCTTCAGGTGGCTCACAAGTGTATTCTTAATAGTTTCTACGGTTATGTCATGCGAAAGGGGGCGAGGTGGCGTTCCATGGAAATGGCAGGCATCGTTACAAAGACGGGAGCTGATCTGATTGTCCAGGCCCGGAAGGTGATTGAGCAGGTTGGGCGACCTCTAGAGCTTGACACCGACGGTATTTGGTGTATATTGCCAGGAAGCTTTCCCAATGTCTTTACGTTCAAGTTAGATGATGGCTCGTCGTTTAAGTTGGAATACCCCTGTGTCATGCTCAATGCCGATGTCCATGATAACTTTACGAACCACCAGTATCAAACAATTAAGGATCCTGTGACTGGAACGTACGAAGCAAGGTCGGAATGTTCCATCTTTTTTGAATTGGATGGTCCTTATCGTGCTATGATTCTTCCAGCGAGTACCGACGAAGGTAGACTGCTAAAGAAGCGTTACGCGGTGTTCAACTTTGACGGATCTCTTGCTGAACTGAAGGGGTTTGAATTAAAGAGACGCGGAGAGCTGGAGTTGATCAAAACTTTCCAATCCCAAGTATTTGAGCACTTCCTCGATGGATCTTCGTTGTCTGAATGCTACGATAGTGTGGCGAACATTGCCAACCATTGGATAGATATTCTAGACACTCGTGGAGAGAGTCTTGACACTGATGAGCTCGTCGACCTCATTAGCGAAAATCGAAACATGAGCAGGCAGCTAGATGATTATGGAGATCAGAAAGGAACCTCGCAAACAACTGCAAGGCGATTGGGTGATTTCCTTGGTGCCGAGATTATTAAGGACAAAGGGCTCAACTGTAAATTCATTATCTCCCAGCTCCCTCACGGTGCACCCGTAACTGATCGTGCCGTACCGACTGCTATTTGGAAGGCAGAGCCTGCTGTGATGAAACATTACCTTCGCAAATGGCTGAAAGCTCCTGAAATGGAAGGAGATGATTTTGATATCCGGAACGTCCTTGATTGGGATTACTATCTTGAACGTCTCAACAACACTATTCGCAAGATCATTACTATCCCAGCAGCTCTCCAAAAGGTTCCTAATCCCGTGCCGAGAGTACCTCACCCCGATTGGCTACAAACAACTGTGCGCAAAATGAATGATAGGTACAAGCAAAAGAGCATCAAAAGAATGTTTGGAACCAAAGCATCAGCTCAAACCTTTATGAAGTCATCGGCTGTGCTTGACATTGAAGACTTTCAGGGGGGTTCATCGGGGCCGGGGCGTCCTATCGTGCACAGCAAAAGGAGTCGTAGGAGGCCCATTGCAACTGAAGTTCAGGATACTGATAATGATGATGAAGGCTCCAAACCTACCAATGCAGGCGATCAAACCGAGGCTAGGATCAAACTCTCGGGAGAGAATCTTCCTGCATGGCTCAAGAAGAAGAAGGAACTTTGGCGCAAACAGAGGGATGAACGCAAACGACGTGCATCATCTGCATTGGAGGCGTCTACGGACTCAGCATCCAAGAGACAAAAGTCAGCACTGGGCTCTATGGAAGGATATATGCGCAATGCGGCGCAAGCGTTGACGCAGCATGAATGGCACGTCATTGAAATGCGTGAATTAGCATCATCAGAGGGCGCCTCGTCTGATGGAACATTCCTGCTTTGGGTTATGATTGGGAACAAATCATTGCAGCGGATCCGTGTAAAGATGTCAAGAACTCTCTTCGTCGATAGTCGCATAGAATTGAAACAAGGTTTGGTGGGCGCTCTTTCAGTGAAACATGTAGAGAAGCACTTGCCACACAACAAGTCAAGTGACCTCCTCTATGAAGTGAGCATGCCAGAGTTTATGTATCGATCTAGCAACTGGATGGAGCAGCTTCAGCCAAAGGATTTGTCAATCGAAGTTACTACTGACAACATAAGTCGTATGTTCAAGTCAGTGTATGAAATGGGAACTCCTCTGTCGCTTCGAGCTATGATGCATTTGGGTTCAGTTTGTCGTCCCAGCGTTGGTATAGAAGGGAAGAGTGGAAAGGTGTACGATCTTTCAGAACTTTCCTCCGTTTCCCATCCAAATGAAGGCGAATATCTTCATCACAACCTAACATACAGACGTATCTTCTTTTATGAAAATCTCAACCAAAAGAAGAAGACAGGTTTGGTTGGGCTCTTCATTATGCAAGGTGGTAGTGGCGAAAGGTCGCGCACAAGTGATGATGACGGCACAACTGTTGACTTATCTCGTCCTCAGGACTCACCCGGTCAGACTTTTTCGTTGAGTTGCACATGTCACTTATGGGTTGTCAAGCCTGGTGGTAAAAAGGTCCAGAAGAATATCACTGCGAAGCAGTGCCAGGGGTTGTTTGCCCAACTCCTTTCTCATCTCCAAAACTTGGGATCAGATGTTGATGGCGACGATGTTATGACATCAGAGTATTCGTGCCTTTCTCCAGATTCAAGCTGCGTGGTATCGAATCTCTCGTATGTGAAAGACGAGAAAGGAGCTCTTACCGGAGCAGATGACGTCCTTAAATCTTATCTTCAATCCAACAATGGACCAACAATCTTGATTGCAAATACAACGAAGCCACAGCCTCAGTTCCGTAAGCTTGTCCAAAGCTGCAACTCCTTCCCATTTGTCCAACTAGCCTACCCACCCGGCCCGTCGCACAATCCTTCGTCGTCATCACTCCCCGCTTTGAACTGGGAGCCGACAGCCGTTCAACTTTGTTTGGAAGCGTATCTCCACATGGGAGTTGTATCCTACCCTAAGCGAATTGCCTCTGCCCGTTTCTCCCAGATTCCTATCGGCAACTTGGCCCAAGACGAAAACTCTACCATCTTTGATGTGTTTTTTGCGAGGAACTTGAGCAAGAGTAGAGCTGTATTGTGGGCTAGTGGAATGCCAAGCCAACCTGATCTAGGATTGAACACGTTAAGTCTCGTAGGCAAGACTGGCACAGGATTCCTTCCAGTTGACACCGATTCTGTCGACAACGAGATGTGGGGTGACGATGATGCCCTTATTAGTCCTGTCATTCAACGCCCTGGAGCTTACCGCTGTGTTTGCGTCGAACTAGATATTTTCGACTTGGCCATTGCTGCACTTACTGACACGTCGCTTTCAAACCTCCCAGGCGTCTCTGTTGCATCTGCCAACAAAGGTGGTGCTCTATTTGACACTGAGACGAATGTTCCCGGTGGCTTTATTTCCACGAATACTCCACTGGGAGATGAGATGTCAACTGCCATTTCTCTCCCTGTCTTGCGCTCTGTGATCCAGGCCTGGCTTCGTGACGCTTATCAAACAAACAGCCACATTGCAGATGATCTCTTGCACGACGTCTATCGACTGATATCAACCCCGGACTCGTTGATGAACGACCCTGCTCTGCATCGTGTGGTTCATTCTTTAATGAAGACAATATTTCTAAGGCTATTGGGTGAGCTTCAACGCCTGGGCTCAACAATTATATCTGCCAACTTCCACAAGGTAGTGATTGCCACCAACAAATCTGATATTTACGACGCAAAAGAGTACATCGATTTTGTCATCTCAACTATTCTGAAAAAAGCAAGCGGAGCATATGGTTCCAACCAAATGGCTGAGGGAATGGGCCGTGTTTCTATCCGCCCCAACAACTTTTACACTCACTATCTTTTCCTCAATGAAAATAATTTTGGAGGAATTCATTTTGAGCAACGCGAGATTGAAGATGACGATGAAAATGAAGTGACACAACTTTTCAATTCGGGAGTTGGAGCAGATGGTTCTCCTTTGATTGTGCCTACTGTTGTGAGTGGCTGGAACATAATGCAGTACCTTGCAAGTGATGTCGCCCAGGATTATTTCCGAACCATTATCGGTAGGTTTTCCAAGGATGTGTTCCGCAAGCAGCTTCTGATTCAACAACAAGCTAAGAACAGGATGACTGCCATATCTCCTGTATCTGTGGCCAAGAATAGCGACGAAGATGATTCTACGCTTTCCCCACATGAGCAGCTCTTGAACTACAAGAAAAAGATGATTTCAAAGCACTTTGCGAATTATCTGACGAGGGTAGTTGGCGAGCTCATTGAGGACGGGGGCGGAGAAGAAAGTTTCCCGCAGCTACCTGGATCTCATCTTCATCTTACTAATCCTGCTCTTGAATTTGTCAAGAATGTGCTTGTGGTACTAGAACTTGATCCCGATGTAAAACAAGAGGTGATCTACTTGAAGAAGAGTCTGTTCGCTCAGATTGGAGTTCAGGAATACGCTGCTGCAACGGCATGGAAGAACCCCGCAGCTGCCTTCACATTACCGGATGTGCATTGCATGGAGTGCCATGAATGTCGTGACGTGGACTTATGTGCTACTCTGCCCGATGATGAGGAAACTTCGCATAAACAATGGTTCTGTGCTGGCTGCGGCAGCTCATATGATGTCGATAACATTGAACGCAGGCTTGTAGATATCGTAGAAAAGAAGTGCATCCGTTACCAATTGCAGGACCTCCGTTGTACAAAGACGCAACAAGTTGCTGTTCGAGCTTTGTCAAGTACATCGAATTGTTCAGCTGCGCTCAAGTTGGACATTCCGCGAAATGAATTCTTCGGGCAACTGACAATTCTTCGAAACCTTGCAAACTTTTATGAGCTCGACTGGCTATTGGAGACAACGAATGGGGTATTGGAAGGATTTGCGTAAATGAACTGTGTGTGTGCATACATGTATGTGGTAATATCAATAAATAGGAAAAGTCTAATATTTG
>Ga0210309_1046204_pt1 | contig 10010 bp, 18 predicted proteins | sample R1088metaT_FD_159663 | JGI IMG/M metagenome (GOLD analysis project Ga0210309, IMG submission 159663) | Metatranscriptome of estuarine water microbial communities from the Columbia River estuary, Washington, United States - R1088... | ecosystem: Environmental > Aquatic > Marine > Intertidal zone... | reverse complement strand
CCCCGACTAAAATCAATAAAGATGTTGTACCTAAACCGTTAAAACTAGAACCAGGTAGGACAGCTTCGATTAAATTAGGTAATGTAGCAAGAACTGATAACATAATTGCGCCTAGGTATGTTACTCGCATCATGACTTGTTTTAAATAAAAAGTCGTTTCGATACCCGGACGAATTCCCGGAATGGAAACAGCCATTTTTTGCAATTCATTCGATATATCTTTTGGGTTAAGAACAATCGTAGAATAGAATGAACTAAAAAGTAGAATTAAAGTAAAGTAGCTGATCCAATAGATAATTTTTGAGGATTGAAGAAAAGCAGGTAAAGTTAAAATCGGTAATAACCCTAAATTACTTATGTAAGTTGGGATAACTAGTACAGCCGTAGTTAAGATAATCGGCATTACTCCTGCTTGATTAAATCTTAATGGAATATAGTTATTTTCAATTTCTGATTTTAAAGAAACAGACCCTGATTTTTGATTTAATTGCTTTGAAGAAATTAATGGAACAATTCGTGTACCTTCTTGCAATAATACAATTCCATATATTGCTATAAAAAATATAGCAGCAATAATTAACCAAGATCCACTAGAAATATTTTCATTTGCCTTGCTAAATAAGTTCTTACCAAGATTCGGTAAATTCGAAACTATATTAGTATAGATAAGTAGAGACGCTCCATTCCCAAGGCCGTATTCAGTAATGATTTCACTTAACCATAAGACAATCATGGCGCCAGTAGTTAGCCAAATAATGATTTCACCAGCTAAATAAAGATTCCAATCGAATAAAGCCCTTTTTAAGTAAAATGCTATACTAAAACTTTGAATTAAAGCCCAGCCTAAAGTAATCAATCGAGTTAACTTATTTATAGTACGCCGTCCTTCTGCCCCACCCTCTTTTTGTAATTTTGAAAGACTTGGAAAGAGGCTTACCAGTACTTGCATTAGAATTGAAGCATTTATATACGGAAAAATGTTTAATGTAAACAACCCAATTACAAATGTGTTATTCCCAGCAAAGGTACTTACCAAGCTTTTTGTCATTGTGTGGCGCTCTAAGTAGAATGCTAAATGGCCGTGATTAATTCCCGGTACTGGTAAGAAAGTTCCAATTCGAATAAAAACTAGTATCCCTAGGCTTAACAGAAGCCGATTTAACAGAATATTTTTATCGTTCGTTTGTTTCATTAGAATTTTATGTTTAACGTTTCTTAAAAAGATTTAATTTACGTTAAGATCACGTTTTTTTAGTACTTGAGATTTTGTTGTTAATTTATCTAAAGCACAAATAGCAGCTCTCGCGTTATTTAGCAAATTGTTAGATCCTAATTGTTTTGCGATGACATTTTTAATTCCAGCAACTTCCAAAACTGTTCTAATTGAACCACCTGCGATTACACCAGAACCTTCTATAGAAGGGCGCATAATAATTTTACATGCTCCAAAGTTTCCATTAACACGATGTGGGATGCTTAGAGCTTTCGTAATTGGAATTTTAATTAAATTTTTACGTCCATCTGTTTTTGCCTTTTTAAACGCGTTTACAACGTCATCAGCTTTTGCTACACCAACCCCTACTTGCCCATTTTCGTCCCCTACAACAACTATTGCACGAAAGCTTAACTTCTTACCACCTTTTGTAACTTTTGATACACGACTAATCTTAATTAGTCGTTCAACAAACTTTGGTTCGTTGTCGTTACGTCGCAAATTTTTTTTTAATTTATTAACTTGTTTTAAATCGGTACTCATAAAATTTTTACGTTTATAGTTCTAATTTTTAAATTGATTGTTAAAATTGAAGACCACCTTCCCGCGCACCATCAGCTAATGCTTTGATTCGACCGTGGTAAAGATAAGGGCCTCGATCGAAGACAATTTTAGTAATATCTTTTTTCAAACTAAGTTCAGCTAATTTTTGACCAATTAATTTTGATGCGTCACAAGTTCTACCGTTATTCTTGGTTTCAAGTTTAATTTCGCGATCTAGAGTCGAACATGAAACTAGTGTTCTTGATGTTGTATCATCAATAATTTGCGCATAAATATTCTCATTTGAACGATACACAGATAAACGTGGTCTATCTTGTGTCCCCTTGATTAAACCTCTTAAACTTTCACGTTTTAAACGTTTGTATTTTTGAGGTTTTAACTTTTTATTTTTATTTTTGAGTTTTAATAAAACTCGTTTTGATAATTTCATAATATTACTTGATATTAATTTTTATTTTTTACCAGATTTTCCTGCTTTACGTAAAACAACTTCATTTTGATAAAGAATTCCTTTACCTTTATAAGGTTCTGGGGGACGCCAAGCTCGAATTTTGGAAGCGAATAAGCCTAGTTGTTCTTTGTCACAACTTTTTAAATTAATTGTAGTATTTTTATCAACTTCTACTGAAATTCCTTCAGGAATTTCGATTTCTACAGGATGGCTATAACCTAAATTTAAAACAATCGATTTTCCTTGAACACTTGCTCTGTAACCAACACCATTTAAATTTAATGTTAATGGGAACTGTTGTGAAACACCGATTACCATGTTATTAATTAATGATCGGTATAATCCGTGTAAAGCTTTTGTATTCCGTGTACTATCTTTTACTTTTAAAGTTAATCTACCATCCATTTGTTCCAGTTCTAAGCTAGCTGGAATTTGATTTTGTAATGTACCAAACGCACCCTTTACAGTTATATTTAATTCATTACATACAACTTCTACATTTGAGGGTACTGTAATTGGTAATTTCCCGATTCGTGACATAATATATAGCTACTCCAATTAAATTACCAAATATAACATAAAACTTCACCACCAATTCCAAGTTCACGCGCCTTTAAGTTTGTCATTACTCCTTTTGAAGTGGAAATAATTGCAATGCCTAAATCATTTAAAACTTTTGGTAATGTTTTCGAGTTTGCGTACACACGTAGTCCAGGTTTGCTTACGCGTTTAATTGTATCAATAACCGGTTCTCGAGATGAGCCTTTATATTTTAAAAAAATTAGAATAGAGGATGAAATTCCTCCATCGCACATTTCAAAATTTTCTATAAACCCTTCTTCTTTCAAAATCAATGCGATTGATTTTGACATTTTTGTAGCAGGAATTTGTACAATTTGATGCTTAACCATATTAGCATTTCTAATACGAGTTAACATATCTGAAATAGTATCTGTTACCACAGTAGGCTCCTTAGTTATCTATATACTTATGTATTTTATTTATTCTTGAGACCATCGTTTTCGACGCAAATGTTTCTTCTTGTCCCAAACTTGGTTTACTTCAGCTAAAGTAGCGTATTTTTCATAATAACCACAATCATTTAACGGGAATCTTAAAAACTTTAATAAAATCATACCATTTAAGACTCTATCAATAGTTCTTGATCGTGTTCGGCGTGGTGAAGATGACATAACTAAAGTAATGCTAAAACCTTGCGATTGATCAACATCTTCGTAATTAATTTCTGGGAAAATTAACTGCTCTTTCAATCCTAATGTATAGTTTCCTGCTTTATCAAAACTTCTTACAGATAAACCTCGAAAATCACGGATTTGGGCAAAAGTAAAAAAGATAAGTTTTGTTAAAAATGTATACATTTTTTCACCACGTAATGTTACAGTTAAACCTAATTCCATATCATCACGGATTTTAAAACCAGCAATAGCTTTTTTTGACTTTGTAATTAAAGGTTTTTGACCCGTAATTGCTCTAAATTCTTCAATACTCTTTTTTAAAACATTCGTGTTTTGGGCAGCTAAACCTAACCCACGATTTATTTGGATTTTTTCTAGTTTTGGGATTGTATGAACATTTCGAAATAGTTCAGGATCATTTTTTTGTAATACACCTTTAATACCTTCGTTATATTCTTTTTTTATATCCGCGAGTAAACTATGAATTTCAGCTATTTCTTCTAACGAATTTGGGTTACGCATATATTATATTAAGACTCTGTTACATTTAATTTTACATTTGAGTGATGAATTGGAGCTTCTATTTGTTTAATTTCTCCAACTTCATTTTCTGTATTGGGTTTAATATGTTTAAACTTAAAATTTACTCCCTTTACAAGAATTTTACCTGTATCACGATAAATTTTGATTACTTCTCCTGTTTTATTTTTGTCAAAACCTGAGATAACAGTAACATTATCACCAATCTTAACATGGATTTTTTTCATTTTTTGCATCTATAAAACCTCCGGTGCTAATGAGACAATTTTAGAGAAATTTTTATCACGAATTTCACGAGCAACAGGACCAAAAACTCTTGTACCACGTGGGTTATTATCAAGGTTAACGACTACAGCGGCATTATCATCGAAACGAATATACATGCCGTCTTGTCGACGAATAGATTTACGTGTTCTTACTACAATTGCTCTTACAATATCTGACCGTTTAATTGGCATATTTGGAATAGCCTCTTTAACCACTCCAATAATTGAATCACCAATTTTTGCGTATTTGCGATTACCGCCTAAAACTCGAATACACATAATTTTCCGAGCCCCAGTATTATCAGCTACTGTTAACATTGTTTGTGGATATATCATAAAAGTTCAATTTTAACTAATTAAAGATGATTTAGAAATAATTTTTGCTAATTTCCAACGTTTTCTTTTACTTAATGGACGTGTTTCACGAACTAAGACTTGATCGCCAATATTAGATTCCCCTAATTCATCATGGGCTAAATATTTTTTTGTTCGAACCATAGTCTTTGAATAGATTGGGTGCGGAAAACGGCTTTCAACTTGGACTACAATTGTTTTTTCCATTTTATTACTAACTACAATACCAACTCTTTCCTTTACTGGCATTAAAACTCCTTATTTACTATTAGATTCATTAAAAATTATTTAAAAATTTCCAGTCAAATAATTTTGCTTTTTAACTAAATCTTTTAAAGCACTACTATTTGTTTGTTCCAATGCGTCTAATCTTAAAGTTAAAACGGTTTTTAGTTGTGCTAGCCTACGTTTTGTATGTTTAATTTCATGGGATTTAAATGGTTGACGGGTCGCTTTTTTAAATCTTAAATTAAATAATTCTTTCTCGTTTTTAATAATAGCTTCTGAGATTTCTACGTTCGATAACGTTTTAATATCATTAAATTGAGGTAAACTCATGATTTATTTTATTGTATTTTTAAGAATAAATTTTGTTTTAATTGGCAACTTATAGGCTGCTAAGCTAAGAGCAGCGCGAGCAACTTCTTCTGGAACTGAAGCAATTTCAAATAGAATTGTTCCTGGTTTAACAACTGCCACCCAGTAGTCAACCGCACCTTTACCTGAACCCATTCTTGATTCTGCAGCACGTGCAGTAACTGTCTTATCAGGGAAAATACGAATCCATAAAGAAGCTCCACGTTTAGTATAACGAGTAATTGTTCGACGAGCAGCCTCAATTTGACGAGAAGTAATCCATGTCGGCTCTAAGGCTTGTAGTCCGTATTGACCAAATGTAACTTCATTCCCTCTAGTAGCTTTTCCACGCATTCGACCTCGATGGTATTTTCTGTATTTTGTTCGTTTTGGACTTAACATAATAAATTAATTGATAAAAATAAACTTGGACTTATTATTTTGCTAGAATTTCGTTTTTAAATAACCAAACTTTAATTCCTAGTACACCGTAAATTGTATTTGCTTCTTTAGCACAATAATCAATATCTGCTCTTAATGTTTGTAAAGGCACTCGCCCTTCACGAACCCACTCACTTCTAGCAATTTCTGCTCCGTTTAAACGACCAGAAACTTGGATTTTAATACCACTTACGTTATCCTCTTGTGCAGCTTGAAGGGCTTCTCGCATTGCTCGTTTAAATGCAACACGTTCTTCTAACTGTTTTACAACTAAATCACCAATTAAAGAAGCGTTTAAATTAACTTTTTCAACTTCTACAATATTAATTGTGACTTGATGATTATTTGATAAAAATTTCTTTATGTTTTTTAATAAATTCTCTATTCCTAACCCATTTTCACCAACTAAAGCTCCGGGTCGACCTGTCTCAATATTTAATTGAATTTGATCACCAAGACCATTACGATTAATTTTAATATCTGAAATGCTTGCCGATCGAGCTAGCTTATTCAAATACGTTCTGATTTTATCATCTTCTTCAAGCAAATTTTTATATTGATTAAAATTTGCGTACCAACCAGATCTATGTTCTTGCGTAATTCCTAATCTAAATCCCAATGGGTGTGTCTTTTGTCCCAACGAAATACTCCTTTATTATTTACAATATAGTTTTAAAATAAATTAATCAACTTCTTTAACTACAATTGTTATATGACAAGTAGGTTTTAAAATTGCATAGGCACGACCTTGGGCACGTGGTCGAATACGTTTTAATTTCGGCCCCTCATCTGCGTAGACCTCGTCAATAATTAATTTTTTCTTATCTAGATCATAATTATTTTTTGCGTTGGCTGCCACAGAATGAACAACCTGCCATACAGGCCCGCCTGCGTCATAGGGTAAAAATTCTAGTATCATTAGTGCTTCCTGGTACGAACGACCTCTAATTTGATTTAAAACTCGTCGGACTTTGTGCGGAGACATTCTGATATATTTTGCTACGGCTTTTACTGATTGAGCGTTAGACATAAAATGTTTTCACTAATTTTTCTTTTTGGTTAAAGTTTAAACTACTTAAATTCCTTATTTACTGTTACGCCTTTTGATCGCTTTAAAATTACCAAGTAGTTTCAAGTTTTTTTGTAATCGGCTTAACTTGATAAGCTAATTTTATAGTTATATTATTGGAAAATTTCATACGTTCTGACTGTTTACTAATAAACCGATTAGTTTTTGAAACTTCATCAATTTTAATATCATAAACATACACATCGAAAAAATTTACATGCAAGTTATTTTGAAGAAAAATAACAGTTGAATGTAATAGTTTTAAAAAACGTCTTAGTTCATCTGGATTCGATTTTAGAAGATATGAAAGATCATCTATTACATAATAATACAATTTAAATTTACAACTTTGTAAAATTGTCTTTACTAACGGTGATAATTTTTTTTCATATTTAATATTAAATGTTTTAATATTGAAATTTGTATCGACAATCTTTTGTACCATGGAAACTATTCCTTAGCGTTTTGTTTTTCGATCAGCTTTAATATGAGTTTTGAATGTTCGGGTAGAAACAAATTCCCCCAATTTATGACCAACTAATTGATCTGAAATAAATACAGGTACGTGCTGCTTACCATTATAAACCGCGATAGTATGTCCAATCATACTTGGTAATATAGTTGAGCTACGTGACCAGGTTTTAATTACATCTTGTTTACCTGCTGCATTCATATTATCAATTTTTTTCAATAAATGGTATGCAACAAAAGGTCCTTTTTTTAATGATCTTGGCATCGTGAAAAAAATTCTGTTAATTTGTTTATATTATTTTGTATTTAGCTTATGATCGACGACGAAGAATATAAGCGTCACTAGCTTTTTTTGTTTTTCGCGTCTTTTTACCCAATGCAGGTTTACCCCAAGGTGTTAGTGGGCGTGTTCGACCAATCGGTGCGCGACCTTCACCACCACCATGAGGGTGATCACATGGATTCATTACAGACCCACGAACAGTTGGACGTTTTCCTAACCATCTAGTACGACCTGCTTTTCCACTTTGTACTAGGAACGCATCGTTGTTACTAATTTCACCAATAGTGGCTAAACACTCCTTACGAATCAAGCGAATTTCTTTAGATGGTAATCGCAAAGTTACGTAGTCTCCTTCTTTTGCTAAAATCCGTGCAGATGTTCCTGCAGATCTTACAATTTGACCACCTTTATTTGGAATTAGTTCAATGTTGTGGATTGAAGTTCCTAAGGGAATTTCTTCTAATGGTAAAGCATTACCAATATTAAAATCACATCCAGATCCAGACATAATTTTATCACCTACTTTTAAATTGTTAGGGTGTAAAATGTAACGCTTTTCACCATCTTCGTAGTGAAGTAAGGCAATTCTCGCATTACGATTTGGATCATATTCAATTGACGCAACTTTTGCTTCAATATTTAATTTATTACGGCGAAAATCAATAATTCTGTATTTTCTTTTATGGCCGCCCCCTCGATGACGAATCGTAATGACTCCTCGATTGTTTCGACCTTTATTACGGTGATTTTTTCTGATCAAACTTTTCTCAGGTTTACTGCGTGTAATTTCTGAAAAACTTGATAAAGCTCTGTTACGCGTACCTGGTGTATATGATTTATAAAGACGAATACTCATAAACTCGATTAATTTTTTATTCTATAATTTATTAATTTTCGGCAAATAAGTTTATTGTGTCGCCATCTGCTAAAGTTACAATCGCTTTCTTATATTGTGATTTCCAACCAATGTATTTACCTACACGTTTCTTCTTTCTTGGAAGATGGCATGTGTTAATTTTTGTTACTTTTACATTGAATAAGTACTCAACCGCTGCTTTAATTGTTATTTTATCAGAGGATGGATTTACAACAAAACTATATTGATTATTTTCTAAAAGGCGTGTAGCTTTATCTGTTATGATAGGATATTTAATAATATCCGCACTGCTACCGTTAAAATATGAGGAATCAACCACAATAAATCTCCTTTATATCGTTTACTGCTGTAGGTGTTAATAAAATTTGTTTAGCTTTTAATAAACTAAGAGTATTTAAATTTGAAGCAGAAATTAATTCTACATTTTTTATATTTCTAGTAGATAATTTCAATGGTTCTGTTTTTTTAGAAACAATAATTAGTACCTTTTGCTCTAATTCAATCCCACACTTTTCACAAATCGTTGCAAACGTTTTTGTTTTCGGTGCAGTAACTACATTTTCTAAATTATCAACTACTGAAATATTATTGCGCTTGTTATACAATAAAGTTTGCAAGGCTAATTTCCGTTCTTTTTTATTTAATTTTAGAACAACTTTTTTTGGTTTTGGACCAAAAATAACACCACCACCTTTCCATAATGGAGAACGGTTTGAACCTGCACGCGCACGGCCTGTCCCTTTCTGACGCCAAGGTTTACGACCACCACCTCGAACTTCACTTCTTGTTTTCGTCGAAACCGTCCCTTGTTTTAAAGAAATTTGATGTCTTAAAATATCTTTATGAACTAAATAATTTCCAGAGTTTTCAAGTACATTTAATTCTAATTGATGCTTCTCATCTAGCACTTGGCCATCAATATCTATAGAATTATACGTAACAAATTTTTGAACAGTCATACTTTATCTTACCTATAGTCACTTTCTTTTATAATGAAAACTAAATTATTCTAAAGTTGTAATACTTAGTAGATTACCTGGTTTTCCGGGTACAGAACCCTTCACTACTAATATATTTTCATCATTATTTACTTGAATAACTTTTAATTTTCTAATGTTTGTAATTTTATTTCCAAGTTGACCAGCCATTTTTTTACCTGGTAGAACACGCCCTGGATCTGTACCCATACCGATTGAACCTGGAGCCCTATGGTTTTTTGAACCATGTGTCATTGGACCTCTTGTAAAATTATGTCGTTTTTGAAGTCCTGAGAATCCTTTACCAGAACTTTTACCTGTAATATTAATTAATTGCCCTGCTGCGAAAGATTCAACATTTAATACTTGCCCTACGCTAAATTCCTCAGGGTTATTGACACGAAATTCTTTTAAATATTTTAAAGGTTGAATGTTTGACTTTTCTAAATGACCTAATTCAGGCTGCGTTAGGTATTTACTTGCTACAGCGCCATATCCAACTTGAATTGCATCGTATTTGTCTGTTAGTACTGTTTTAATTTGTGTTACTACGCATGGACCAATTTTTAAAATTGTAACAGGAATAATATTACCAGATTCATCAAAAATTTGAGTCATACCAATTTTATTACCTAATAAACCTAAAGCCACAATTATTTCTCCAAAAAAATAGATTATATATGTATATCTCTCTTAATACTTCAATAAAATCAAAAATGATTTGTATAATTT
>Ga0210309_1005748_pt1 | contig 10066 bp, 5 predicted proteins | sample R1088metaT_FD_159663 | JGI IMG/M metagenome (GOLD analysis project Ga0210309, IMG submission 159663) | Metatranscriptome of estuarine water microbial communities from the Columbia River estuary, Washington, United States - R1088... | ecosystem: Environmental > Aquatic > Marine > Intertidal zone >... | reverse complement strand
CCTCGTATCGATGAGTTGAAAGACACTGAAGGCGCCGATCTCGAATATTTAGCGATTTTCGAAGTCTACCCCGAGCTAACATTGGCTGACCTAAGCAAAGTGAAAATTACTCGCCCGGTCACCGACCTTACGGACGCAGATGTCGAGACCATGATTGACGTGTTGCGCAAGCAGCAGGCCAAGTTTGAAGCGGTAGATACGCCTGCTGAAGACGGCTCACGTGTAAATATCGACTACGTTGGCACCAAGGGTGGAGAAGAGTTTGCCGGCGGCAAGGCAGCGGGCCAGACCTTGGTCTTGGGCTCGAACAGCATGATTCCTGGCTTCGAAGACGGATTAATTGGTCTGAAAGCTGGCGACACTAAGACGCTAAAGCTTAAGTTTCCGAAAGATTATCACGCCGAAGAACTCAAGGGCGCGAAAGTAGAGTTTGCCGTGACTGTCAATGCAGTTGAAGTGCAGACGCTACCTGAGATGAACGACGATTTCTTCAAGCTTTATGGCGTTAATGAAGGCGGCGAAGAAAAATTCCGTGAAGACGTCAAAAACAACATGGAACGCGAGCTGCGCAATGCAATCCGTAACAAAGTCAAAAACCGCGTAATGAATCAGTTGTTTGACCTCAATAAGGTTGAGTTGCCAAGTGCCTTGGTTGCCAATGAAATAATCCAGCTCAAGCAGCAGATGGTTCAGCAGTTTGGTGGTGGTCGTCAGATTGATCTGAGCATGTTGCCGGACGATATGTTCAGGGACAAGGCCAAGCGCCGTGCAGCCCTAGGTGTTATTGTGTCTGAAATCATTAAAGTTGAAGCGCTTACACCCGATGAAGATCGTGTGCGTGAGCGAATTAATGAAATAGCATCCACATACGAGCAGCCAAAAGAAGTGGTTGACTACTACTACAGCCAGCAGGAACTGTTAAGCTCCGTCGAAGCTGTGGTCTTAGAAGATCAGGTCACTGAACTGGTGCTGTCAAAAGCGAAGGTCAAGCAGGAAGAGCTGTCCTATGAAGACGCAGTAAAGCCAGATCCTGAGCCGGGCACAGAGGCCGAGTAATTTCCTCTAGAACGAGTGTCAGTGACTTTATGGTGGATCCAAAAAGTCACTGACAAGCGTATACCGGCCTGTATTGTCATGCATTAAGTGCATTAATAGAGAAAATAGCGAGGAAGCGATGAATTTTCAGCAATCAAGTGCCGGTCTTATTCAGGATCCACAGGCCAGTGGTTTAGTGCCAATGGTGGTAGAGCAGACGTCGCGCGGAGAAAGAGCCTACGATATCTACTCGCGCCTTCTCAAAGAGCGCGTTATCTTTATGGTCGGTCAAGTGGAAGATCATATGGCCAATCTTATCGTGGCGCAGATGCTCTTCTTAGAATCCGAAAATCCAGACAAAGATATACATCTTTATATCAATTCTCCCGGCGGCTCTGTCACTGCTGGCCTCTCGATATACGATACCATGCAGTTTATCAAACCTGATGTGAGCACTATTTGTATCGGTCAGGCCGCGAGCATGGGCGCCTTTTTGTTAGCGGCTGGCGCGAAGGGCAAGCGCTACGCACTGCCCAACTCACGCACCATGATTCACCAGCCAAGTGGCGGTGCGCAGGGTCAAGCGACGGATATTCACATCCAATCGCAAGAAATTCTTAAAGTTAAAGCGCGTTTGAACGATATTATGGCTAAGCACACTGGCCAGACCGTTAAAAAGATCGCCGAAGACACAGAGCGCGATAATTTTATGAGTGCAGAAGAGTCAAAGGCCTACGGTTTGGTTGATGAGGTTCTGGACAAGCGCTAGTCTAGCCATTAGGCTTTAACGCAAACACTTTAAAGTTCTAGCCATACGGATTGTTTTAGAGCGGGTTAATGGATTTTCTGGAGAGAGACTATGAGCGACAGTGACACGTTAGGAGAAGGCGGAAAGCTCCTCTTCTGTTCATTCTGTGGGAAAAACCAGAATGAAGTGCGGCGCTTGATTGCAGGACCTTCGGTATACATCTGCGACGAGTGCGTCGATCTTTGCAATGACATCATTACAGAGGAAGCGGTTGTCGCTGACGCCAAAGAGGGCAGTGATCGGTTACCTGTCCCCTCCGACATCAAAGGCAATCTCGACGAATACGTTGTCGGTCAAGAGCGCGCCAAACGAATACTTTCTGTTGCCGTTTACAACCACTACAAGCGACTACAGGTAAGTCAGTCTGGCAAAAATAATACTGGCGTGGAACTCGGCAAAAGCAATATTCTGCTGATAGGCCCCACCGGTAGTGGTAAAACACTGCTCGCCGAAACCCTCGCTAGAATGCTCGATGTTCCCTTTACTATTGCCGACGCGACAACGCTGACCGAAGCCGGCTATGTGGGCGAAGACGTCGAAAATATTATCCAAAAGTTGTTGCAGAAGTGCGACTACGACGTAGAAAAAGCCCAGCGTGGTATCGTTTATATCGACGAGATTGACAAGATCTCGCGCAAGTCAGACAACCCCTCGATTACCCGCGACGTGTCTGGTGAAGGCGTGCAGCAGGCTCTTCTCAAATTAATTGAGGGCACTGTAGCGTCGGTTCCGCCTCAGGGTGGGCGCAAGCACCCGCAGCAAGAGTTTCTTCAAGTAGACACCTCCAATATTCTGTTTATTTGTGGTGGCGCCTTTGCAGGTTTGGAAAAAGTCATTCGCGATCGCTCTGAAAAGGGTGGGATTGGCTTTAAGGCTGAGGTGAATAGCAAATCCTCACAAAAATCTATTGGTGAAACGCTGTTAGATGTCCAGCCGAGCGATCTGATTGGCTATGGATTAATCCCCGAATTCATAGGCCGTCTCCCAGTGGTAGCCACGTTGCAAGAATTGGACCGTGAAGCATTGGTTAATATTCTGATTGAGCCCAAAAATGCTCTAGTTAAGCAGTATCAGGCGCTGTTCGGGATGGAAGGAGTGGAGCTGGATCTACGCAAAGATGCGCTGGATGCGGTTGCTGACAAAGCCATAGAGCGCAAAACTGGTGCTCGAGGCCTGCGCTCAATTCTCGAGACAGTTCTGCTCGATACGATGTACATGATCCCCTCTGATCCCAGCGTGGTGAAAGTGGTGGTTGATGCTGCCGTGATCAATGGCGAAAACGAGCCTCTGTTGGTTCACGAGCAGACTGATCAGAAACTGGTGGGTGATGAAGGCTAAGCTTTCCCATCTTTAAGCGTTCAAGGGCGACGAGAGTCGCCTTTTTATTGTCTGCTGTTTATTGTCTGCTTTTTATTGCCTGCTATCCTTTTATTGTCGGTTAACTGCGCATGCCGGTCACCGCGCGGCACAGTCTCATTTTGAGAATTAAGTAACGTTTACGCTTGTTTTTATTTTGTGCGTCCCAATATACAAGAGTAGTGTATTCATTGGCGCTAATGTTTATGGGTGTGAATCAATTGACGACTCACACCGTACTTGTGTTGAATCACAGTTGTTCAGAAACATTACCGCCCACGATCCAGACTTAACCAGAGGTAATCATGGCAGCAAAACCAATTGATCCCGTCTCTGCAACCTATCCGCTGTTACCTTTGCGCGATGTCGTTGTTTATCCACACATGGTGGTACCGCTGTTTGTCGGTCGCGAAAAGTCCATATTGGCACTGGAAGAGGCCATGGCGACAAATAAAGAAATCGTTCTAGTGGCTCAGAAGCATCCCTCCGAAGATAACCCAACCCTTGATGATCTCTACGCTGTAGGCACGTTAGCGACGATTTTACAGCTTTTGAAACTGCCTGATGGCACGCTAAAAGTATTGGTTGAAGGTATCGGTCGAGTGAGCCTCACCAACGTGCGTGAAGGCGATGATTTTATTCAAACCCAAGTGGAGGAGCTCTCTACCGGCGCGATAGAACCACGTGAGTCAGATGTGATTACCCGTGCAGCCGTCTCTCTGTTTGAGCAGTATGTCAATTTAAGCAAAAAAATACCGGCAGAGGTGATTCCCACTGTGCCGGGTATTGACGACCCAAATCGGCTCGCCGACACCATTGCTGCCCACATGACCCTGAGTTTGGCGCAAAAGCAAGATGTGTTGGAAGTGGCGAATCTCACCGAGCGATTCGAACATCTCATGGGTTTGATGGAATCCGAGATTGATCTCTTTCAAATCGAGCAGAGAATTCGCGGGCGCGTGAAAAAGCAAATGGAGAAGAGCCAGCGCGAGTATTATTTGAATGAACAGATAAAAGCGATTCAAAAAGAGCTGGGCGACAATGACGAAGCAGGCTCAGAGCTCGACCAACTCGAGAAAAAAATCGAAGACGTGAAAATGCCCAAAGCAGCGCTGGAAAAGGCGCGTGCTGAGCTGGCCAAATTAAAGTTGATGTCGCCAATGTCAGCCGAGGCGTCAGTTTTGCGCACCTATATCGACTGGATGGTTGGTATGCCGTGGAGTAAGCGCAGTCGTGTCAAACACAACTTGATTGAAGCGCAGACCACCCTTGACCAAGACCATTATGGCCTTGAAGAGGTGAAAGAGCGGATTTTAGAGTTTCTTGCGGTGCAGCAGCGAGTCAAGAAACTAAAAGGCCCCGTGCTGTGTTTGGTTGGCCCACCCGGCGTCGGCAAAACATCCTTGGGCGAATCCATTGCCCGCGCAACAGGGCGTGAGTTTGTCCGTATGAGCTTAGGCGGCGTACGCGATGAGGCAGAGATTCGTGGTCATCGCAGAACCTATATTGGCTCTCTACCCGGCAAAATCGTTCAAAAACTCTCCAAAGTGAAGGTCAAGAATCCACTCTTTTTGTTGGACGAAATCGACAAGATGGGCATGGATCAGCGTGGCGATCCTGCGTCCGCATTGCTTGAGGTCTTGGATCCAGAACAAAATCACACCTTCAATGATCACTATCTTGAGGTTGACTTCGATCTCTCTGAGGTAATGTTTATCTGTACTGCCAACTCGATGAATATTCCAGGGCCGCTGCTCGACCGCATGGAAGTCATTCGAATTCCTGGGTACACAGAGGGTGAAAAAGTCGCGATTGCCGAAAAGTATTTGGTGAAAAAGCAATGCAAGGCCAACGGGCTCAAAGAAGGCGAGCTAGAAATAAGCCAAGACGCGCTGCGCGATACTATTCGCTATTACACCCGCGAGGCTGGCGTGCGCGGACTAGATCGCGATATTGCTAAAATATGCCGCAAAACGGTTACGCAGCACATTCGCAACAATACCTCGAGCACAGAAAAAGTAGGGTCTGAACATTTAGAAGATATGCTTGGCGTGCGACGTTTTGATTATGGCCGCGCAGAGGCTGAAAATCAGGTAGGGCAGGTCACAGGGCTAGCATGGACACAGGTTGGCGGCGAATTGTTGACCATCGAGTCTGCCGCCATGCCCGGTAAAGGGCGCATCATTAAAACCGGTTCTCTGGGTGATGTGATGCAGGAATCGATTCAGGCTGCCTTAACCGTGGTCAGAAGTCGTGCAAAATCCCTCGGTATTCGCAAAGACATCTTCCAAGAGCGCGATCTACACATTCACGTTCCTGAAGGTGCGACGCCCAAAGACGGCCCTTCAGCCGGTGTGGGGATGTGTACTGCCTTAGTCTCGGTTTTGACCGGCATACCCGTCCGGGCGAACGTCGCCATGACCGGCGAGATCACCCTGCGAGGGCAAGTCTTGAAGATAGGGGGGTTGAAGGAAAAACTCCTCGCCGCCCACCGCGGAGGTATCACCACTGTTATCATTCCAGACGATAATGGTAGTGATTTGAAGGAGATACCAGACAATATTAAAGCGGACCTCAACATCTGTCGCGTCAAATGGATTGACGAGGTGTTGGCGATCGCGTTGGAGAGCACACCTGAATCGCTGAGTGAAGAAGAATTTAATCGCAGTAGTGTGTCCAACAGTAGTGATCTTTCTGCCGCTAGGCCAAGTACTCACTAGCATTAAAGAAATTAGCCATTTAGTTAATCGAAGCTTGACCCGCTAAATGGCTATTGGTATAACGTACGCACGATTGTGCTGAAGACCGCTTGTTTAGGCTGTTTGGACTCTTCAAAGCCTTTCTATTTGACTAGGAATAACTAACTCCAAAAAAGGGGAATACCGTGAATAAATCTGAACTAATTGACGCAATCGCTGCTGGCGCAGACATCTCTAAAGCTTCTGCAGGACGTGCACTTGATTCTGCTCTGTCTGCAGTAGCAGGTTCTCTGAAGAATGGTGACCAAGTTTCATTGGTTGGCTTTGGTACTTTCGCTGTTAAGCACCGCGCAGCGCGCACTGGTCGCAATCCACAGACTGGCGCAGAAATCCAGATCAAAGCTGCCAACGTGCCCAGCTTCAAAGCTGGCAAGGCACTGAAGGATGCAGTGAATTAATTTGTTATTGAATTAATATCGCTTAGAAGGCGCATCGGTGATGCGCCTTTTTTAATTAGAGTCACTACTGTATTAGGGAACGGATAATGTTAGACAGCTTTAGACATAATATGAAAGGTATAGCGTTTGGTATCGTTATTTTAATCGCTATAGTTTTTGCGTTTTCTGGAATCGGTTCTTTAAACGTCTCTGGAACTGCTGTCCAAACGGCCGTAGAAGTAAATGGTGAGCCTGTGTCAGAGTTTGCGATTCAGCAGGCGATAAATACCGAAAAACAACGAATTCTCAATCAAAACGAAGGGCTTGACCCCGCGTTGCTGGAAGATGATCTTATCCGACCTCAGGTTGTAGAGCAGATTATCGGGCGCAAGCTCCTAGCGCAGGCTGCCCAAAATGGCGGCATGGCAATCTCCTCGCGAGCGACCAGCAAGTTATTGTTGGCCACGCCGGCTTTCCTAACAGATGGCCGTTTTGATCAAGAGCTGTATCTCTACAAAATTCGCAATCAAGGCTACACCAATGGCACGTTTCTCGAGATGATCAAAGAAGACATGGTCATCGAGCAATACGTGCGTGGTTTTGCAACGTCCAGTTTTATTACGCCAAACGAGTTTGTGCAACTCGCGGCGCTTACTGAACAGCAGCGTGATTATTATTATCTGACGCTGCCAATTCAGCCGATTGAAGGTGCTGTGGTTCTGACTGACGAGCAAGTTCAGAGTTACTACGACGCCAATAAAGATCGTTTCCAAGCGGAAGAGCAAGTGGTTGTGGAGTACATCGAGCTCGATCGTGGTCTATTTATTCAAACCAATGAGGTTAGTGAAGAGCAGATCAAAGCGCGTTTTGACGAGCAAGTGGACGCCCTCGAGTCGACCATTTCACGTCAAGCGGCGCACATCTTGCTGACTGAGCCATCAGATGCGTTACTTGCTGAGATTAAATCCAAGTTAGACGCGGGCGACGATTTTTCAGCCCTCGCCAAGACCTACTCTGAAGACGTTGGCTCTGCTGACTTTGGTGGCGATCTAGGCTACACCAGCGGCGATACCTTCCCTGAAGCGTTTGAAGACGCTCTCGCCGCTCTGGCCTTGGGTCAAGTATCCGCGCCAGTGAAGACGGATAGCGGCACCCATTTAATCAAATTGCTCGATATTCAAGAGCAAAAAGTGGATTTCGAGAGCGAGCGTCAACGCATTCGCGATCAACTGCTTGCGGAGCAGAGTGGTGAGTGGATGGCAGAAAAATTGGCCAAGCTCAAAGAACTTAGCTTTAACGCGGAGAACCTGACCGAAGTAGCAACGGATTTAGGCTTGACTGCCCAAGTCTCCGAACCCTTTACCCGCGACGGTGGCAACGGCATTGCTGCCTATCCATCGGTGGTAGAGGCGGCCTTTGGTGGCGATGTGTTAAAAGATAATTATGCCAGCAATGTTTTAGACTTAGGCGATGATCGCTATCTTGTCTTAAAAATGAAGAACTACATTCCAGCGCGCCAGAAAGAGCTTCAGGAAGTAAAATCGCTGATCACGGATACCTTGAAAGGCGAAACAGCGCGCGCCGAAATAGCCGCCCAGGGCGCAGCTCTGGTTGCCCGTATCAAGGCCGGTGAGAGCGTTGAAGCTGTTGCGAAAAGCCAAAAGTTAGATTGGCAGGTCGTGATGGATGCTACCCGCTCTGCAGGTGGCAACAATCCAGAAGTGGCACGTTTTGTGTTCACACTGTCGGCCAGTTCTGCTGGCGGGGTAGAGAGCTTTTATACTCGCAGTGGTGATTTTGTTGCGGTGCGCTTAACCGAGGTAACGCTGGGTGATGCGACCAAGTTAAACAGTGAGCAGCAAGCCAGCTTAGCCTATCTGGGTGCTTCATCGAGCACCAGCCGTGAGCTACAAGGCTTGCAATCGTCATTGCAGGCCAATGCGGATATCGTTCGTTAAAGCAGTTGGGGCTGGTCCAGAGCGGGCCAGCCTATTCTTTCCCTCCGTGTTTCCCTCCCTGTTCCCCTCTCTGTTTCCCTCTCTGTTTCGCTCTCTGTGGTTCTCTCTCTTTTTAGCTTCTTATGGCGCTGCACAAATGTTCGGCAGCTTTTGTGCTGGACAGCTTTTGCTAGATTTTCAGGCCATCAATAAAAAGCGTTAGCCGCTGCCCAGGTTGCAAGAGAGCAGTTTGACTTAATTTGTTCCAGCGCCTGATGTCGCGAATAGCAATATCAAATCTACTCGCTATACGCGACAACGAGTCGCCACGCTTGACGCGATAGGAGAGCCGTCGCAGGTTATCGGATTCTGTGTCGCCTGCAGTGTTGGTGGCCTTGTCGAGTTTGCCTTCAACCAGCAGCCGGTCGCCAACCTGCAGTGTATCGCTACTGAGTTTATTTATTTCTCGCAGCCTCTTAATGCTGGTCTCACTTGCCTTTGCGATGCTCCAGAGCGAATCCCCTTGGCGCACATGATAGTAGTTGGGCACCTTGCTGCGGCTGGTCGAAGCAAAACTGCTATCATCGCCGGCGTGAGGGATTAGCAGTAACTGTCCAATTTTCAGCTGATCTGAGGTTAAATCATTGCGTGTGCGCAACCACTGCGTGGGAACTTTAAAGCGACTGGCTATCTGAGACAGCGTGTCACCTTTTGTAACAGTGTACTCCGTGTGAGGAATCCACGTTTTAGGGTCTGTGGACGCTAAAAATTCGCGTAATGGGTCTGCATTGCCAATAGGTAGAAGCACCGTGTGAGAGCCTGTTGGAGGCGTTAACGCGCGGCGATAGGCGGGATTTAGCCTGGTGAACTCAGCAACATCAGTGTCAGTTAGCTTGATCACGCTACCTAGATCAATTTGCGAATCAATTTCGACGACTTCGAAGTAGGGCTGGTTGGGCATCTCTGGCAGCTGCAGCTCATATTTTTCAGGATTGCCAATAAGCTCCGCTAAGGCAAGTAACTGCGGCACGTAGTTGCGTGTTTCTCGCGGCAGATCGATTGACCAAAAGTCGGTTTCCTTGCCCGACGCTCGGTTGCGCGCCATCGACCGGCCGACATAACCTTGTCCCGAATTATAAGCGGCCAATGCCAAAAGCCAGTCATCGTCAAAAATACCATTGAGATTACTTAAATAGGTGATCGCCGCTTGCGTCGATGAGATAACGTCACGCCTGCCGTCGTACCAGCGGTCTCGGCGCAAACCGAGAGACTTGGCGGTCGAGGGAATAAACTGCCACAGGCCCACTGCGTGGCTGTGTGAGTATGCCAGCGGGTCGTAGGTGCTCTCGACAATCGGCAGCAGTGCTAACTCAAGTGGCAGGCCGGCTTTGTCGAGTTCGGCGGTGACATAAAATATATAGGGTTGTGCTCGCGCAAAAACCGTCTCTAGGTAACTGGGGTTTTCAAGGTACCAGTCGCGCTGAGCTTCAACGCTTGGGTGGAGTGTCGTGGGCGCTATTGCGAATCCCTCACGCAGCCGCTGCCAAAGGTCCATATCTGTTGGGGTGAGAATTGCTCGATTAGGCTCGTCATTCTGCGCAGAACTGCCACTGCCGTCTGACGTTATAGTTGGCCGTTGATTTGCGACCTCTGCGACCTGTCGGACAGCGGGTTGCTTATCGACTCCGGTTGTCGTTTGATCAGAGAGCTGCGCGCAGCCCGCCAATAAAAGAGCTGTGCCAAGGGCGAATGCTTGAATATGAAAAGCGATTGACGGCAAACTGGGCACTCTTG
>Ga0210309_1192654_pt1 | contig 10626 bp, 10 predicted proteins | sample R1088metaT_FD_159663 | JGI IMG/M metagenome (GOLD analysis project Ga0210309, IMG submission 159663) | Metatranscriptome of estuarine water microbial communities from the Columbia River estuary, Washington, United States - R1088... | ecosystem: Environmental > Aquatic > Marine > Intertidal zone... | reverse complement strand
GAAAAACGCTTATAATTAATCTAATAACAGCAGCATAACCCAGATAACCAAACACACAAAGGCGGGGCGGAGCCCTGAGCGCAAAGCAAGAATCCATCGAACCTTCGATGACTCTCCCACAGGCATAAAAACCCTCCAGCTCCCACTCAGGCTCTTACCAAAATATGACCCCATAGGTCTCGGACAAAACGCGCAGCGTTTTGGACGCACTCGCCAGCGAGGGTGGGGCGAAGCCCTGAGCGCAAAGCGCGAATCCATCGAACCGTTCGATGACTTTCTTACAAACGAAAAAAAACCCCAGCTTACGCTGAGGCTTTTTAAATTATGGTGCCCGGTCTCGGAATCGAACCAAGGACACGAGGATTTTCAATCCTCTGCTCTACCAACTGAGCTAACCGGGCGTCGCAATCTAATTTCTAGCAGGCTGCGAGAGGCGCGTATTAAAGCGTCTGAATTGCGGTTCGTCAAGGGATTATTCGGTCGGTGGAACGTATCCTTCTGCTTGATCAACCTCTTCTCCTGCAAAGAACTTTTCACGCTGCTCCGAGAGGTAGTTTCGCGAGGTTAAGTCCATCATATTAAGGCGCATTTCATTGATTAGCGTCGTTTGGTGAGTCATCCAGTCAGCCCATGCTTGCTTGGAAATATGCTCAAAAATCTCCTGACCTTTGGGGCCTGGAAACGGCGGCATATCGAGCCCGGGAAGTTCCTGCTTAAGTTTGCGACAAAAAACCATACGCGCCATAACATACCTCTATTTTTTGGTTACTTGTGCGCCACTGAACTGACGTTCTCCAGCAGCGCTTTGATGGGGGCCGGCATTCCCAATGATAGCGGCTTCCGCGGGTTATACCAGACTTGATTGCTTGCTTCCGCGACATTCGCCCTGATGTGCGCAGAGTTTACCCTCGTAAGCATGACGGGTTGGTAGTCGAGGTGAAAATGGCTAAAGGTATGGCGCTGAGGTGGCAGCAGCTCATAGCCTTCACTCTCGATGGCCAGCGCCCTTAAAACCTCTGGCATGCTGTCGAGGTTTTCACACTGGGGAAATACCCACAGGCCGCCCCAGAGACCAATGGGAGGATTTTTTGTCAACAGCAACGCGCCCTCATCATCAGCAATCAGCAAAAAGAGGGTGGTGCGCACAGGGAGCTTTTTCTTGGGTTTTTTGCCGGGATAGTCCTGCGGATTACCTTGTCGAAAGGCTTGGCAGCTCTCTGATAAAGGACACTGGACGCAGTTGGGCGATGAGCGCGTACACAGCGTGGCGCCAAGATCCATCATTGCCTGAGTGTAGTCGGCGATACGCTCATAGGGGGTCAATGTTTCGGCGATCAACCAGAGTTTCTCAACCACATCACTTTTCCCAGGCCAACCCTCTGTTGCACTGTAGCGCGCCAGCACTCGTTTGACATTGCCGTCTAATATTGTGGCTTGGTGCTGAAAGGCGATAGAGCTGATAGCACCAGCCGTCGAGCGCCCAATACCGGGTAGATCGCAGAGCTGCGACACTGTGTCTGGGAACTGACCGTTGAGTTCGCTCACGACGATTTGGGCGGTTTTGTGCAAGTTTCGTGCGCGGGCGTAGTAGCCTAAGCCTGTCCAGTGGTGAAGCACCTCATCGAGAGGGGCTTCGGCCAGTGCTTGTACATTAGGGAAGCGCTGCATAAAGCGCTCGAAGTAGGGAATTACTGTGGCGACTTGTGTCTGTTGCAACATAATTTCCGATAGCCACACCCGATAGGGGCTTATGTCCTGCTGCCACGGCAGGTTGCTGCGACCGTGAAGGTCGAACCAGTTGAGCACTGCCTGCTGAAATTGGCTTGTTAGCATGGTCGGGCTAGCCGTCACTTAGTGTTTTTTTCAAAAATATTCTTCAGCAAATTTTTAACCGGATCGGGTTCCTCTTCTTTGCCATCAACTGTGACAGGGGTTTTGAACAGCTGTTTGCCAAGATTTTCAAGGACGGTGTTTTTCAGCAGATCGTTGATCAACTTTTGATCGGGTTTGCAGCTGGTTTTGCCGCTGCCGTCGAAGCTGCCGCTGCAGATGAATGGCAGATTGCGGTTCTGCAGTTTTTTGTTCACGGAGCAGCCGTTGGGGCCGGTAGTCGCGCCATTGACTCGCGCGTTGGCGGTCAGACTGAAGCGCTTGGGCAGAAGCTCGACAGTGCCCTTAGCGGCGATGGCAATATTACCTGTCGCGGTTTTTAGGTCGCTTAGCAGAAGGTTGCCTTTGTCAAGGTTAAACTGGCTCGTCAATGTCTCTAGCTGAGTGCCTTTTGCCCATGTTTTATCCTCGTTGCCACCGCTAAAGAGCGCGGCGGCACTGCAGAATGTCTCTTCGGCGTTTAAACTCGAGTAGCTGGGTGCTGCGACAGTAAGTTGGCCGCTGCCAAGCAGAGATTGAACAATGGTGTCGCCATCGTTGCCTGACCCTTGCAGCGTCGCTTCCACACTGAGTACGCCGCTGACTTCACTGCTCTCGGCAATAATCGGCAACGCTTGGTCTAGGTCAATATTGGCCACGGATGTTTGCAGGTTAAAGACCGGTTTGGCAGGGCGCATATCGAGCCGTCCAGTGCCGTTGACGTGGCCGCCAAACAGGTCGGCATTAAAAGAGCTGAGCCGCAAAACCTTTTGATTGCCAAATAGATTGAGATAGACATTTTTCACGGCGAATTGGTCAAATTCGATTTGCCCTAGGGAAAGCTCCATTTGGCTTTGTCCGAGCCAAAGTGCAAAGGGCAGCGCCAGTGGCGCGAACAATCCGCTGTTTTGATCGCTCGTGGCTGCGTCGCTGGCAAGATAGTTGGCCGCAGCGAAATTGTTGCCGTTCACGCGAAGTATCAAGCTGCGCTTGGCGTGCTCAATGCGTGTGTTTATGGTGAAGGGCTGATTGTCGAGGTTGAGCTGTGTGGCAATGGTCGAGATGTCAGCGGTGTTGACGTTGAAATTGCTGTTGAAGTTTATCTCAGTGAGAGCTTGGGCCGACGCCATTTTAGGTATCTGTAGCGTGGGGAAGGCTTTTTGTAGCGATTTTAGTTGTTCAATAAGGTTAAAGTCGCTGCTCTTTATGGTGCCGTTAATCTCGGCGAGAGGATTTTCTGGGTTTCGCGTTTCGACGGTGAATTGCCCGATCAATGCCAGCTGGTTGAGCGCAAGTTCAAGTCCATCAACCGAGATTTTAGTCAAGGTGTGATCGCTTACGTCTAATGCTACCTCTGCATTTGCTCGAATATCGACAGCATTAAAGACGGTCGCTGTGAGGGCGAGTGGAAACTGCTCGCCCTCCAGTGAGAGGTTGCGAATGGTGGCATTGACGTTAGTCAGGGTTAAGAGCGGTTGGCTTGGAGCCGCAGGCTGTAAAACGATTTTGGAATCGCTGATGCGCACTGTGTCTAAGGGTATTTTCTCGGCGGCACGGTCAAACTGGAGCAGCTCGCGCCAGTTGATAGCCAGCGTCAATTCACCAATAGTGCCTGCGGCTTTCTCTAAATAACGAAATTCTACCTGCTGAATTTTTATGCCTACTTGCGGGAAAAACTGCCAAGCTAAATCGCCATCCAGTGACAGCACCAGCCCCTGATCTGCGGCGGCTGCCTTGATCTCCGGTTTGTAATCATTGGGATCGACAACCGCGACCAGATAGATAATCCCTAACACTACCACGATGACCGCAGTCAGTACGGTTCTGACCAACCACTTTATAAGCACACCCAAAATATCACCTTACGCTTTTATGCGTTCACTATTTTAGAACTGATATCGTAAACCAATGGTCAGATTACGTCCCGCCTCTGGCGCAATTTCGCGCAAAAATGAAGTGGCATTGCGGATATCGCGATCGGTGAGGTTTTGCCCTTGAACAAACACAGGCCAGTTGGGCTGATTATAGGACAGGGAGGCATCCAGCCTAGTATACCCGAGCGTACTCATTTGATTTTCACCGGCATTGTTTTGCGCGGCTGCGCGAGTGATGTTGAGCGCAGCGCGCCAATGGTCGCTTTCAACAACATAGCTGGCGCGAATCTTGGCGGGCGGTAACCGTGGGATATCGCGGTTTGACCCGGCCGTAAATTGGCCGCGAACAAGATCTGCTTGCAGTTCAATACTCTGGGCATCGGAAAGCTGGTAGCTGCTCTCGAGTTCAATCCCGCTGAATGTGGCATCCCGCTGCTCAAAAAGATAACAGGTGATAGCGTCAGTGTATTCGTCCAAGCTGCTAGAGAAATCCGCCAGTGCTGACGAGCAGGCTTGCAGTCCTTCAAAACCCATATCCTCCAAATCATGGCTCAAAGAAAGGCCAGTGTCTTGTTGGAAAATAAAATTGCTGAACTGATTGTGGTAGACACTGCCTCGAAACGTTAGCAGGCTCTCTTCGTCACCCTCATACACCCAGGTTAGTTCAATACTGTTGGATGATTCACCGCTGAGGCGCGTGTTGCCGATTTCATAGCTATTGGTGGCCACATGGGTGCCTAGTGATAATAGCTCCTCTGCCGCGGGGGCGCGCTCACTGTGGGCTAAGGTCAGGCTCAGACGGTGGTGTTCGCTGAGGGGTGCAATCCAGCTGGCACCGATATTGAAGCTATCGTGATCAAGCGACAGCGATTGGTCTGCCATCTCAATTTTTTGACGATCGAAACGGATGCCAACTTCGAGGTTGTTGTCGGCAATCGCGGTTTCTTCAAGCCAGTAGAGTCCTTGCCGCGACGTTGTTGAGCCTGGAATAAAAGACTCTTCGCCACTACTGCCAAAATCCCGCGAGCTGACTTGCAAACCCATGGTGCCAAACCAGCCGGCTCGCTCAAGATGGGTAAGCTCTGCGCGTAATTCTCGGCTCTGGGCTTCAATCGTTGAAGAGATGGCGCTGTCGCCTGTGTCGAGATCAAATTCTTGCTCCCTGTGCTGGTAGTCGGTGTAGCTGACATCAACATTCAGGCGATCAAAGAAATCTCCGAGGTCACTTAGCAGCAATTTTCCCTGATAACTGGTTTGCTGCATATCGATGCGCACCACAATATCGTCGTGGCCGGCATCGGAATCTTCGCTGTGGGCACCATGGCTGGCGGGCGGCAGGCCGTAGTTGTTGTCGAGATGGCTGACGCTAAAGCCCATTACACTGTTGTCTTGAACCCACGACGCGCCTGCAGAAAGTGAATCTGCACGGGCGTCACTGTTGGCAATAAAACCGTTGCTACTATCACTGTCATCGAGATCGGCTAGGCCCGGAATTTTGACATCGTTGCTGTCGCGACTGACGCCATCGAGATGCAGGTTGAGCGGACCATTGCCCGCATCAAACCTAGCGACAGTGGCGACACCGTCGTTGCCGCTGGAGTAGCGCGATTCGAGGGCACCTTCGATACCTTCAAAAGCGCTGAGATGAATACGGTTGTCGATTACGTTGACAACACCGCCAATAGCGCCGGGACCGAAACGCAGCGTGGCCGGCCCGCGCAGTATTTCGATGCGCTCAGCCAGCAGCGCTTCCGTGGCGATAGCATGGTCGGGGCTGACGTCTGACGCGTCGCCCACCGACGAGCTATTTTGCAAAATCTCAATGCGTTTTCCGCCAAGTCCGCGGATCATTGGATTGCCCACCCCTGGTCCGAAGGAACTGGAGGCAATGCCAACTTGGTTTTGCAGTGTATCGCCCAGAGTTGCCGCGGCGTCCCGTTGCAATTCGCCATTCGCGATAACGTTAAACGAGCCCGCAACTTCCTGGGCGCTTTTTTTGGTGTGCGGAGGCGCTAATGATGACTTCTTCAATATTATTGTCGGCAAATGCCGGTGCGGTAAAAGGTAGCATTGCGCAAGAAATCGCCGTCAAAGATAGGGCAACGTAAGGATGTGATTTCATAATTTTCTCTTCGCTTCAAATTCTAAGAGGCCTGCTAAAAACAATTCCAGCAGTCGGTAAACTAGGATTTAAATAACAAGCGAAGCGGGCGGTGCGCGTGCGAGGTGGGTTTTTCTTTCATTGCAGCCGCAATGGGGTGTGCTGAGAGTAATGTGAGGAAGAGGAACAAAATCCGGTTTGGCAAGGCTGTTGACCGCACCGACAATGACGGCGGAATCGTGAACGACACAAACGCTGCACGCGGGATTGCTGTGCTGATTGTGATTGTGCGCGCTGGCGATCACCGAGCTGGCTGCTAAAGCCAAGCTGAGAACGATTGCGGCTACCCATTTATAGTTATTCATGGTGCAAAGTGTATCAGGTAATTGTTTCGAAAATCTCGTTCATTTGCGGTTATAATGCCGCCTCAAAATGAGCTGCTGGAGAATGTCATGGCTGATCGCATCGCGACGGTAACACGGAATACACTTGAGTCTCAAATAACCGTCACGGTTAATCTGGATGGCACGGGTAAAGCTAATTTTGCTACCCCCGTACCCTTTCTCAACCACATGCTTGACCAGATAGCGAGACACGGGCTGGTAGATCTTGATATTCATGCGGTGGGCGACACTCACATTGATGACCACCACACAGTTGAAGATATTGGTATCACCCTCGGAATGGCGGTGGCCAAAGCCATTGGCGACAAAAAAGGCCTGACCCGCTACGGCTCAGCGTACGTTCCACTGGACGAAGCGCTGTCTCGGGTGGTGATGGATTTTTCCGGTCGTCCAAGCTTGATTATGAAAGCCGATTTTGTCCGCAGCCATGTCGGTGATTTTGATGTCGATCTGACGCGGGAATTTTTCCAAGGGTTTGTCAATCACGCGCTAGTAACCTTGCACATCGACAACTTGCGCGGCGCCAATGCTCACCACCAAGTTGAGACCATTTTTAAAGCCTTTGGCCGCGCCCTGCGTGTGGCTGCCAGCGAAGATCCAAGAATGGTCGGCGTTATGCCATCGACCAAAGGCACTCTTTAATCTCGCTGCTTTTGGCGCGGGTGTTAGTGGAATAACAAAGTAATCTCTATGAGCGATTTTCGAAGTCATATTGCTGTGATCGACTACGGCATGGGCAACCTCCACTCGGTTGCCAAAGCGCTGGAACATGTCTGTCCTGGCGCGAAAGTGTCGATTACTGCCGATCCCGCCGTTGTTGAAGACGCCGACCGCGTGGTCTTTCCTGGTGTCGGTGCTATTCGCGACTGTATGGGTGAAATTCGTCGGCTCAACGTGGGCGATGTGGTCAGTCAGGCGATGAAAACCAAACCAGTGCTGGCGATCTGCGTCGGTATGCAGGCGCTGATGGAGCACAGTGAAGAAAATGGCGGTGTCGATTGTCTTGGGCTACTGCCCGGGCGTGTTAAATTTTTTGGCAACCAGCATGTCGATGCCGCAGGGGCCAAGCTCAAAGTTCCGCATATGGGTTGGAACAATGTTCACCAAACCATTGATCATCCGCTGTGGCAGGGTATCGACCAAGACAGCCGCTTTTATTTTGTTCACAGCTATTTTGTGGCGCCAAGCGAGCCGCAGCATATTGCAGGCCGCTGCGACTATGGGGTTAATTTTGCTGCCGCGCTGAGTTACAACAACCTTTTCGCTGTGCAATTTCACCCAGAGAAAAGCGCCGATGCCGGACTCCAACTACTGCGCAATTTTTGCCATTGGATGGGCTGAAGACCATGGAGCAATCCTCTGAGCAAGTGCTGATTGCGCGACTCAACAGCGAAACCGCAAAGATCTCGTGGCATGACTTGCAGACACATTATGCCGCGGGCAATGTTCTCGCCGTTGCAGAGCAGGGCGATTTAATTCAAGTGGCTGTGGCACTGCATAACGACAATACAGCGCGGGTGAAGCAGTGGCTCGCAGAGCACGTGGTTTTTCACGTAAGCGATCAGCAGGTCCTTGATTGGCATGAACAAAACACCCTTGTCTGGGCTTTGGTTATTCCACCCTTTGTCCTGGTTCAGGCGGTTGCGGCGCAGGCCTTTACATCGCCGCGAGACAGCCGTTCACTCAATTAAAAAGCAGCAGCAAAGGAGTTGTAGAATGTATTTAGAACTGACTGAAGAACAACAATTTATCCAGCAGACAGCGGCGCGATTTGCTGCCGATGAGCTGCTGCCGGTCGCAGAAATACTCGACCGTGGCGAGGGGCGCGACTTACTTCTCACCAATCTGCAAAAACTCGCCAATCTCGGTTTTATGGGCCTCAATATTGACAGCGATTATGGTGGCACCGAAGCGGGCTCGGTATCCTTTAGTGTGGCGCTGACTGAACTGGGTCGGGGCTGCGCCTCCACAGCGGTGACCGTCTCAGTTACCAATATGGTTGCTGAAGTGATTCAGGCCTGTGGCACCGAGCAGCAAAAACAGCACTATCTGCCCAAACTCTGCTCGGGCGAGTATCCCGCAGGAGCCTTCTGTCTCACCGAATCAGGTGCCGGTTCCGACCCCGCAGGCATGAAATGTCGCGCCACTAAAGAGGGCAATGACTGGCTGTTGAATGGCACCAAGCTCTACATCACCAGCGCCGAATTCGCAGGATTGTTTGTTGTCTGGGCAGTCACAGACCCTCAGGCCAAAAAAGGTAAAGGTATTACCTGTTTCCTCGTTGAAGCGAATAATCCTGGCGTTGTTATCGGCAAAACGGAACAAAAAATGGGGCAGAAGGGCTCCTCTACTAACGAAGTGATTTTCACCGATTGTCGTGTCTCTGCAGAGGCTATTTTGGGGCAAGAAAATCAGGGCTTCAAAATTGCTGTGGGTGAGCTGGCGGGTGGGCGCATTGGCGTCGGTTCGTTTGCCCTTGGTATAGGCTTGGCGGCCATGGATTACGCGCGCCGGTATTTAACTGAACGCCAGCAATTTGGCCAGCCCCTGTCTAACTTTCAAGGCTTGCAGTGGCAGCTGGCAGATGCCTACACCAACCTGGAAGCAGCGCGATTATTGTTAATGCAAGCAGCGTCACGCAAAGAGCGCGGCTTGAGTTTTGCCAAAGAAGCGTCGATGGCGAAAGTATTTACCAGCGAAAAAGTGAACGCGGCCTGTTACACCGCGTTGCAGATGTTGGGCGGAAATGGTTACAGTGCTGAATATCCGCTTGAGCGCTGGTCGAGAGATGCGCGTATAACCAGTATCTACGAGGGTACCAGTGAAATTCAGCGGATTATTATTGCCCGCGAATTATTATCAGAGATTATCTAGGAGTCGATTATGAATTTGAACAATAAAGTAGCCGTCGTCACCGGCGGTGCATCGGGCTTGGGTCGTGCAGCGGCACAGGCGCTGGTTGAGCGCGGGGCAACAGTGGTTATTTTTGATATGAATGCAGCGGCGGGCGAGACTGCGGTGCAAGAGCTGGGAGTATCAAAGGCGCGGTTTATGAAGCTTGATGTGTCCAGCGGGGCAGATGTTGAGGCGGCTTTTGCACAGATTGTCAGTGACCTTGGTCGTGTGGACGTCTGCGTTAACTGCGCCGGCATTGGCATCGCCGTCAAAACCATTAGCCGCGAGGGCATTCCCCACGATCTCGATCTCTACCGCAAAGTGATTGAAGTCAATTTAATTGGTACCTTTAATATCGCCCGTTGCGCTGCCGCCGCGATGGCGCGCAACACGCCCGATGAGAAATCTGAAAAAGGTGTCATCGTTAACACTGCATCTATTGCTGCGTTCGATGGCCAAATGGGGCAGGTCGCCTACTCGTCAACCAAGGGCGGTATCGTCGGAATGACTCTGCCGATGGCGCGCGACTTGGCCTCCGAGGGCATTCGCGTGAATACTATTGCTCCAGGTGTTATGGCGACGCCGCTGATGATGGGCATGCCGCAAAATGTGCAAGATGCGATTGTGTCAAATATCCCCTTTCCCAAGCGCCTTGGTGACCCCGCCGAGTTCGCCCAGCTGGTGGTGCATATTGCCGAAAACAGCTACCTGAATGGCGAGACCATTCGCCTCGACGGCGGCGTGAGAATGCAACCGCGCTAAAAAGGCAAAAGGCCTCAAACATGACGTCAGTCCAATCATCGCTTAAATCCCAGTGCCGCTCCTTGAGTGGCCATGGATTCAGTAAACCAGCAGCTGTGCTGGCAGAGATTGCGGATTGGTGCAAACAGCACGATTGTGAGTTTGAAGCCTATGGCAGCGGTGATTTAATTGAGTCGTTTGAACGCAAAATAGCCGATTTACTCGGCTTCCCTGCGGCGCGTTTTATGCCTAGTGGTGTGTTGGCTCAGCTGACAGCGCTGCGAATCTGGAGTGATCGGTCGGGCTGCTCGCATTTCGCCATGCATCCTACCTCGCATATCGAACTGCACGAAGAGTCCGGCTATCGTCACCTCTATGGTCTTACCGCTACCTTAGTGGGTCCGCGTAAATCGCCACTGTTGGCAGACCATTTTGACGCGTTAACAGAGACCTTCTCAACCCTGCTTATTGAACTGCCAATCCGTGAGGCAGGCGGGCAGTTGCCCACTTGGGAGGCGTTGGAGGCACTCAAGCACAGCGCTAAAGCCAGAGGTGTGCGCCTGCATCTGGACGGTGCGCGCCTGTGGGAAACTAAACAATTTTACAATCGCGAGTACAGCGAGATCTGTGCCGGTTTTGATTCTGTCTACGTCTCCTTTTACAAAGGTATTGGCGCTCTGCCTGGCGCTATGTTGCTGGGGCCAGAGGATTTTATTGCTGAGGCTAAGTTGTGGCAGCGGCG
>Ga0210309_1086012_pt1 | contig 11273 bp, 6 predicted proteins | sample R1088metaT_FD_159663 | JGI IMG/M metagenome (GOLD analysis project Ga0210309, IMG submission 159663) | Metatranscriptome of estuarine water microbial communities from the Columbia River estuary, Washington, United States - R1088... | ecosystem: Environmental > Aquatic > Marine > Intertidal zone >... | reverse complement strand
GGAGTACTCGTAAGTTTTCTATTTCTTGGTCCACTAACTTTTTTCCCGCCAGTATCTAGAGGGAGGAAAGGGTAGATAGGTACCTGACCCGACAGACGCAGCTCCAATCTTGTCTGGAATTAGTATCCTAGTTTGCGCCTCGATCCCACTACTTTTTGAATGCATTGAAAATTCACAGGCTTTTTTCTATTTTGGGGTTTGTGGGCTGGCATTATTTTTCGGCATTGCTCTGCCTACACAAGCACCAAGGCATAGATAGCTCAACCGCAACAAAGAAGAACAATGGCCTCGCACGCAACGGCGGCCGAGAAATCTCAGCGGCCATCGGGCGGTTCATCCTCAAGAAAGAAGATGACGCAATCCAACATGACATCTCCTAAAGCGGCAGCAGCATTGTTCCTCCTATGCTGCTTTGCCAGATCACCCACCGTCGTCACTGCTCAGAATTCAGAAGCCACCATATTGGGAATGTTCTATGATCAAGCCAATGGTGACAGCTGGGTGAAGAAGTGGAACACTACCGACACGAATGTTTGTAACCCGAAGTCCTACCCCGGCGTTAAATGTAATGACTCCAAAAAGATTATCGAGATTGACTTGCACGAGAATGGACTATCAGGGAAGATCACCCCCTGGATATATGCCTTACAAAAATTGACGAAATTGTCACTTAGTGATAACGAAATCGATGATGCAGGGTGGGATCAAATAGCGGATGTTCAGGGCGCGAAAGGATTGGGATTTGAATTAGGTGAGAAACTCGAGAGTATTGTCTTGACTAGTAATAAGATTTCGTCGGTGGAGGGGATCGATAAACTTGCGGGTAGTTTGGAAGAATTGCATTTGACTTATAATCGTATTTCTGGAACGATGCCCGATGAGCTTTTCTCGTTGAAGAACTTAAAAGTGTTGAGTATTAGTGAGAATTCAATCACTGGGAAGATTGACAAACGATTGGGGACTTTGACGGAATTGAATGAGTTTTATTGTTACGGAAATAAGGTGACAGGGCACATCCCTGCGGAGATTGGTCAGCTGGTAAAATTGCAGATTTTGACGTTTGCCGAAAATCAACTTTCTGGACCTATCTCTGAAGAACTTGTGAACAAGTTGGTAAATCTTCAAACCTTTTCTGTTCATAATCGCGAGGAGGGCAAGGGGAAGCATAATGGGACCATTCCGAAGTTTGATCATCATCCGTACCTAGCTGAAATATACATGGATGGAAATGAATTCACCGGGGGCCTTCCTCATTTGCTCCTTCATGAGCTGAACCAGACCTTAACTGACGACAAGGTGACCGTGAATTTTGCGAACAACCAACTTACGGGGTCGATTCCACGTTCTTATCTACGATTCAGCTCGTTAGACTTGGATGTATCTGGAAATAAGATCAGTAGCATTGATCCAGAGATTTGTGACAGTGATTCCATCCACAACTGGATGAATGGATTGGCGGAGATGTATGGTTGTGATGCCATCTTGTGTCCTATTGATTTTTACAACCCTAGTGGAAAGCAAGAAGATGATGACGTGCCCTGTGAGAGTTGTGATGTTGGAACTGAAGGGTATATGGGTGCTGTTTCTTGTGCATCAAACATGGTATCCGACTTGGAGATTCTAGCAGAGTTTTACTTGGCAGTAGATGGTCCAAATTGGGCCAAAACGGAAGGTTGGGTCGCCATGGCTGAGATGACGTCGTCTGCCGATTTGACACTGCCCAGTTACCAGAAGCTTGGTATTGATCATTGCGATTTCTTTGGGGTTGAGTGCGATGACAACAGCAGAGTTAAGGCGCTCAAGCTGAAAAGCAACCGCTTGGAAGGAATTGTGCCTGCTTCGTTGTTTGATTTGACTGAACTCACTGATCTAGATCTTTCCGGGAATGAGCTCACTTTTGATAGGGATAATGGATTTGGGAAGATCGGAAATGCTAAGAAACTTACGAAAGTAGACTTGTCATCAAATGATATTCAATCTTGGAAGGGACTCAGTGAAGCCAAATCAATCCAAGAGTTGCATCTAGATGATCTTTATTTGTTCTCACCGTTTGATGTTTCAGTCTACACAATGGAGGCACTGACCACATTGCACATACAATTCTCTGGGCTGACAGGGAAAATTCCCAAGGGGATCAGTGCGCTAAAGAATTTGAAGGCGCTCATGTTGTACGGCAACAGCCTCACAGGACAAGTCCCAGCCGAACTCGGAGACATGCCAAACCTATGGCACATTACTCTTTCTGAAAATGACTTCACTGGGAACTTACCCGTAGATGCATTCAAGAATCTAGTTAATCTTGAAAAATTCCACATCCACCAGACAGACAAACAAAAGACTGGGATCACTGGCAAACTTCCTCATTTCAAGGAAAACACAAAACTTCGTATGCTTGACGTTAGCAATAATGCGATGACAGGAAGTATTCCTTATGATTTCATGGCGAACAGTATTTACAAAGGTCTCGAAGAACTGATCGAAATCAATCTCTCTTTTAACTTGTTTACGGGAGTTGTTCATGCATCTTCATTCAATCAGTTCTCGAACATGAAGTTAGATCTAGCGAATAACAAGTTGGAGAAAGTGAGTGAAAACCTCTGTGAGATGAAAGATTGGTGGAATGGTGAGGTGGGAAAAGTGATCGGAGGGGGTGGCAACGGCTGTGACGCAATTTTGTGTCCTCAAGGAACTTACAATACCCTCGGTAGAGCCACGAGTGAAGATGGTGGAGAGTGCGTTGATTGCGTCAGTGCAACATTCGCAGGAGCAGTATCATGTCCAGAGGAAAATGAGACCAACAGCCGCGAAAAAGAAATATTGGATGGACTCTACATAGCAACAGCAGGAGACCAATGGATCGACGGCGTCGTTCATTGGACTCATGCAAAAAACGTCTGCAAATACGAGGGCATCACTTGCTCAGACGGTGCTGTTACTGAAATCAACGTTACTTCTTTCGGACTGAAAGGAGAAATTCCTGCTAATATCTGGGAGCTGCCCTCTCTGGAAAAGGTTGATTTTAGCAGTAATGTTGTGGATCTTAGTTTTAAAGGCATTGAAAAGGCGACCAAGCTTAAGGAATTGATTGTGTCCGATGCTGACTTGACGAATGTTACCGGCATCAAAAATGCGCCGACATCTTTGACGAGGCTAGAAATTCAGCGCAACAGCTTCACGGAGAATGAAATTCCGATGGAATTGTTTTCACTTGTTTCTTTGAAGTCACTTTTGATTGGATTTAATGGATTCACTGGATCACTTGTCCCGGACATCGGTAACTTGACGAATCTAGAAGAATTTGGAGCAAGCTACAATGATATTTTTGGCATCCTCCCAGCTGAAATCACTAAACTGTCGAATCTCATTAAGTTGGACCTTTCGGGAAACAAGCTAAGTGGAACTATCCCCACTGCATTACAAGACATCACCCCTCTACGGACTCTACACCTTCAGGGCCAACGTGACTTCGGTGGATTTTCTGGACCACTGCCGAGTTTTCGAAAATCTCCTCATTTGCACGACATCGATTTGAGCCACAACTCATTGACCGGCAACATTTCAGATTCCTTCTTGGAGACTGTCCGCAAATCAGATAATCGCACAGACTTCGCTTATCCCAGGATCATCTTGTCCCACAATATGATCACCGGTAAAATCCCTGCTGACTGGGATGACTTTGTAGGATTATTTATGGATCTTGCCGCAAACCAAATTACCGAGGTTCCTGATGATCTTTGCGATGACGACTATGAGTTTCAGAACTTTCTAATTAAGAATCTCACAGAAAACAAGTGCGATGCGATTCTTTGCCGTCCAGGCTATTACTCTGATGTCGGTCGGCAGACTGAAGTCGACGTTCCTTGCTTCAAATGTCCTGAAGGGACTACTTCGCGGTTTTATGGAAGCCTGACGTGTGAAAGTGAATCTGGTGAAAGAGCAATCCTTGATAAAATTTACGAGCTTATCTTCACACATGCTTCCGAGGATCAGTACTGGGGCACCGAGACGCCTATTTGCAGTTGGCTGGGCCTAAAATGTAAAGATAAGAACTCCACCGATGGGATTATCGAAATTTCACTGGAAAGCAATTCGTTGGTTGCTCATGAAAATGATATTGACGAAATATCCAAGCTATTCTTCAGCCTCCCTTCTCTGGAATATCTCAGCCTGAGAGGAAACGATGTGCCTCTAAAGTTTGACAACATTGGAAACGCCACGAATCTAAAGTCGCTGCACCTATCTTCAACCGGACTTAAGAGCATTGACGGTATCGTGGCTGCTGCGAATACACTTACATCTCTGCATCTGACGGAAAATAGTCTTGAGGGCTCTTTGCTGTCAGATATTTTCAAATTGACTAAATTGAAAGAGCTCTACCTCTCATTCAACCAGATTTCGGGGGGGCTGGCAGGAATCGGATCGTTGACCAAATTGAGAGAATTTTATGCCTTCAAGAACCGATTGTCGGGCGCGCTTCCGGCGGAGCTTGGAAGCCTGTCTGACTTGGAGTACTTTGTTGCAGGACAAAACAAATTCGAAGGAAAATTGCCTGCAGAATTGAATGATCTCGTGAAACTTAAAGACTTCTCAGTGTACTACCAGGAGAGCGAGCAAGGTTTAGGAGGCCCGTTGTTAAACTTTTCCAAAGCCACAAACATCGAAAAAATTGACATTGAAGGCAATAAATTCTCAGGGAAAATTCCAAGCACGTTATTGAGTGGACTCAGCAGCAATTACAAAGCTTCTGCAGACAATGAAATCTCTCTTCGGTTTGCAGCGAATGATTTTACGGGAGTTCTACCTGCTGAGCTTGGGTCAATCAAGAATTTGTTCTTAGATATCTCAGGCAATCAAATCAATGGGCCGATTCCAACGACGTTTTGTTCGCAGTCTTCTTGGATGGAGGGCCTGGTTGGCGAACTTAAGTCTTGTGACGCCATCGCATGTCCGTCGGGAACCTACAGTGAATCTGGTCGAAGGTCGAGCAGTGAAGAGAAATGCCTTCCATGTGCTGCCAACGAAGTAGCCCCCTTCCTCGGAAGTTACTCCTGTAGAGATGAGAATTCTGAAATCAACATATTGAAGGCAATATACAAAGGAACGAATGGATCAAAATGGGACGACGACCTTAATTGGAATGATGATTCGAAGCCCATCTGTGCTTGGTATGGCGTAACGTGCGAAGGTGGAAAGGAAGACAATCACACTGTAACATCATTGGATTTTTCTGACAACAATCTGCGAGGCACCATACTCTCTTCGATCTTTGAGCTTCCCAGTCTTAAAAAGCTCAACCTCAAAGATAATCATGTCTTCATTACGTTCGAAAAAATTGGCAAAGCTGAAAACTTGGAGGAACTTTACCTATCAAACATTGACATCGGTAATGTCGATGGAATCGGGAAAGCACCAGCACTGAAGGAACTCCACCTGACAAACAACGATTTAGTAGGCCCATTTCCTGATGACATTTTTGATCTGCACGCTACCCTCGAGTCACTGTACATTGCTTACAACTCTTTCTCGGGACCTCTGAGCCCCAAGTTTGGGAAAATGAAGCAGTTGAAAGAATTATATGCTTTTGACAATGATTTCACAGGCAACATTCCGGCAGAAATTGCCAAGCTTGACAATCTTGAAACCTTTGTGGTAGCCGAGAATTTGCTCTCCGGATCTCTTTCGGAAGACTTCAGTTCTATGAAATCTCTCAAGTTATTTAGTGCTTTCCGTCGTCTCAAAGCTGGGCCAAAGCTCCATGGTCCCTTGCCATCGTTCTCCAACCTACCTCAACTCGAAGGGTTGTACCTTGACTACAATAAGTTCTCTGGATCCATCCCTAGTAACTTCTTGGCAGCGAGTCTGAATGTTGAGTTGGTTACTCTGAGCCACAATGTGCTAACAGGTGCGGTCCCTAAATCTTTGGAATCTTTTGACAGCATCGAGTTGCAGATGGAAGGTAACAGACTCACTGGCTTGGATAAGAAATTCTGCGACCTAGATGGATGGATGGACGGGTTTGTCGAACAATATGAATGTGATGCTATCATGTGCCCTCCGCATACGTTCAGCAAGTATGGGCGTCAGAACAGCACCGCAACAGAGTGTAAAGAGTGCGATGGTGATGATGAGGATACCACTCCTTACTATGGAAGCTTATCGTGCGAGATTGAAATAGAAGAGAAAGAAGTCCTTCAAATGCTTTACAAGGCTACTGGAGGAGATAAGTGGTATAACAACACCGGATGGACTGATCCGAATGCAGATGTTTGTGATTATTTTGGTATACAGTGCGGGGATGGTAAGAGTGTCATGGGCATTCGTCTGGGGGCAAACAATCTGAGCGGCACGCCACCCAGAGAGATCTTTCTGTTGAAACAACTGCACGTGCTCTGGTTGCATTCTAACCCGATTAAGTTCAAGTTTGATGGAATTGGCGAAGCAAAGAATTTGATTGAGCTTCGCCTCGATGCAACAGGACTATCTGATGTGACCGGAGTTGCGAAGGCTAAATCCTTAGTCAAGCTTGATCTCAAATATAACAAAATCTCTGGAAAATTTCCGACCGAGCTTGCACAGATGGAGTCGCTAGAAACATTGACCCTCACGGATAACAATTTGAGTGGGGAACTGCCTGATACCTTTGGCTCCGATTTGGTCGTCCTCAGGCTTGGGTCAAATCGATTTTCAGGACGGCTGAAGAGCTTTGATGAGATGGAATACCTTCGTCACCTCGACCTGTCGGAGAACGAGCTTTCGGGCCCTATCCCAGCCAACTTCTTGAAAATTGCATCCAAGAGGAAACCAATCGAAGTTGATCTTTCATCGAACAAGCTTACGGGAGGGCTTCCATCCGATCTTGATGGTAGGTTCGACAATCTCATCATTTACGCCCGGGACAACCAAATCACCACGCTCTCTACTGAGTTCTGCAACGAAGACAATGCAGGCTGGAACTTTAGAGATGTTGCACTATTTGGCTGCAAAGGTCTATTGTGTCCTCCAGGTACAGCCAATTACAATGGAAGGCAAAACTCAGAAAGCAACCCTTGTCTGACTTGTGCCAGCAATCAGAAATATTATGGACAGATCACATGCGACGGATTGCCTATTGGAGCATCACCAAGCTCCAGATTGTCCATTGGTTCTGCAGCGAAGATTCTGTCTGCTTTAGTTGTAGGAACTTGGTTTTTATGGATGTAGTCGGGTGTCGTTAGGGATTTTGTAATAGCGAAAAGATATGCATGGCGAAAAGAAAATTAGGATGAGATATAGATAATGAAAATAGATGACACATCTAATATACTTTGCATTTGCTACAAAACGATATCGTGAAACAGTTGCTCGACCCTCAAAAAGGATTTGGAAGCATGAAAGCATGGGGGGTATGGTTCATAATGATACCGAGCAAGGCTCATGCTCCTGTCCGTCACCTCACTCAGACACCAAAGCTGCAGCAATGACAAAAGTAATGACACCAAAACAAATATATGGCAACAACTCCTCCTCCTAATGTGGTAGAGCAACAACCCAATGGGAATCCGTCTGTTTAATCAGTTTAACTAAAATAAAGCATTATTGTGACAGCCGGAGAATGAGCGTCGGTAATAAAGTTGCAAACCAAAACGACGAGCTCAACACTCAGCCATCTTTAGACGCATCGTCCGTCACATCCTCCGTCTCTATGGACGCCAACAACAATACCAGTGGTCAAAAATATCATGACAATGGCAATTCGCAGTATTATTACCTTACCCCCAATGCCGTGAAGCGATTGCCCAGCTATCAGTATAGCGGAGCCGACTTGTCGCTACTCTACAAACACGTCCTCTCCCCCTTGGCAGGATGGTGTGTCGATCATATAACACCGACATGGCTCGCCCCCAATGCCATAACGTTGATAGGTCTCTGTTGGATGATATCAAGCTACTGTGTCATCTGGTACTATTGTCCCGGATTGTATGAGGCTAACACTGAATTAAATTCTGATTATACGGTGCCACCGGGGATATTTTTATTGAATGGATGTGCCATGCTAATTTATCAGACACTCGACAATATGGACGGCAAGCAGGCGAGAAAAACGGGGTCTAGTTCGCCATTGGGGTTATTATTTGATCATGGCTGTGATGCACTCAATAGTATCTTTGGGAGTGCGAATTGGATCGCGGCAATGGGATTATTGCCAGGTAGTGTTACTGTCTTGTTGGGAGAAGCAAGCGGCGGTGACAATGTTCAAAATAAATCGTTCTTGAGTGAACTGCTTGGAGGGGATGTTATCATCGCGACCCTTCTCATTCTTTCCCCGATGATTGCCTTCTTTGTTGCTACGTGGGAGCAATATTTTACCGGCAAGCTTATTTTGCCACCAGTGAATGGGCCTTCAGAAGGGTTAGTGGTGGGTGCTTCACTTAGCTTTATTAGCTACATGTACGGCCCAATGATTTGGCAACAAACAACATGGACTGACGGTGCCATTGCATTCTTGGGGGATAAAGGAATGGCATTTTCATCAATGGAAGGGCGAGTGAGGAATATGGATATTGTCGTTCTCAGCTCAATCTTCGCTTTAATTCAAGAGTTGCTGGGCAAAGTTCCCGCGGTCATTCGCTCGTATGGGCAAGAAGCCATGCGCACATTACTTCCGCATATTGCATTCGTCATTAGCACAGTATTGATCATAACCATCGATTCGACTATCTTTTTGCGCATTCCAAGAACAATGTGCCACTTGATCAGTGCTTTGTTCGTGGAGCAAACAACTCAGTTGATGCTTGATCACATGGTTGAAGAAAATTTCTCTGCATTCCGATGGGTTATGTTGCCCCAGATTGCTTTGGCAGCGGCCATGGCTGCTGGAGTGACACTTTCAAATGATGCTGTGGATGTCTTTTTCACTGCATACACTACAGGATTGTGGGTTTACCTTGCATTGAAACTAAAGGTTCATGTTTATGAAATATGTGACGTGTTGGGAATTTGGTGCTTTGATATTGTATCTCCTCATCCGAAAAGCAAGAGAGAGTAGTGAGTGCAATGGCAATGGGAAATATGAACATGATCACGTGATACATATGATAGGTGGTAGTTGTTTTACTGCGCAAAATAATAAGAGCAGAAGAGTTAATGCTGTTCCCTGATATTGATGCCCAACTTTTGCGGAGTAAAAGTATCAAATTTGTCGGAAAGGCCAAGTGGCGCAGTTGTGATTGAATGGTTATGGTCTTGCTCAACTTTTTTACTTGTTTCTGCAGAAACTGCAGGGCATCAGATCTAATTCCTGGTGTATGGGGCTTCTCAACAAGGCTGTTCTTTTGCTCGTTTACGTGCGGCTTGATTTGTAGATAAAAAGCACAATAGTAAATTTTGTCGGAAAGGCCAAGGAGTGCTCAACTTTTTTTCTTTGTTTGCAGAAACCAGGGCCTCAGAACTATTAATTCCTACATGTGTGGGCTTCTCAAAAAGGCTTCTCTTTTCTAACTATCGTTGCTACAAAATAAATAGAGAGAGGAGCACCATAGGAGCACCGTCTGCTCAAGAAAAGCAGGCACCTTCGTAATAAGGACCTCTAACAATTCCAATCCTTCTTCTTCTCTCAAAGCATTCAACTCTAACATAGATTCATTTCAACATGAGAGTACTCTTCCTCATCGCGGCTCTCGTGAGCTTAGCCGCTATTCCTACTAAATGTTCTGCGTATGGATGGAACCGCGTTTGTGGCTATGACGAACGTAGGTATTGCTGCCAGCTGCAAGCCGATGGTCATTACAAACAGGCCGAGGAGTATTGCAACACTAATAACTGTGACTACGACGAATGCGGCTGGCAAAGCGGGTGGGGTTGGGGTAGTGGTGGTCGACCGACGAAACATCCAACTACAACTAGCAACGCTTGGGGTTGGGGCGGATCTTCTAACTGGGAGGTGAATGGATGGGGCGGATTGACATCCAAACCTACGAAACACCCAACAAGCTGGGGAGGAGGAGGCAATCATGGTCCTACTGATTGGTTCTGGAATGGATGGGGCAGCGATGCATGGATGGGCAATGGTTGGAATTGGAATGGTGGAAAGCAGACAAACAATCCGACAACTGCGCCATCGGCACCTCCCACTCCTTCCCCGACGACTGCTAGCCCAACGGCTGCATCTCCCACTCCTTCCCCGACGACTGCTAGCCCAACGGCTGCATCTCCCACTCCTTCCCCGGCGACTGCTAGCCCAACGACTGTATCTCCCACTCCTTCCCCGACGACTGCTAGCCCTACGACTCTATCTCCCACTCCTTCCCCGACGACTGCTAGCCCAACTGCATTTCCCACTCCTTCTCCGACAACTCCATCTCCCACTCAAATTTCATCTTTACCTCCTTCATCAAAACCATCGTTACCTCCTTCATCAAAACCAAGCACGAGTTCATCTCCCAGTCAATCATCAAAACCCAGCTTTAGCTCAATGCCTAGTACTTCATCCAAGCCGAGCTTTAGCTCAATGCCTAGTACTTCGCCCAGTCAATCATCAAAACCGAGCTTTAATGTAAGTCCGAGTTTGTCTCCCAGTCAATCATCAAAGCCAAGCACGAGTATAATGCCTAGTTCTTCGTCGAAGCCGAGCACTTCATCAAAACCTAGTGATAGCACCTCACCCAGTGCGTCATCCAAGCCTAGCACTTCTTCAAAACCAAGCTCCAGCTCATCACCCAGTGAGTCATCTAAGCCGAGTTCTTCATCGATGCCGAGCACTTCGTCAAAACCTAGTCTTAGTACCTCGCCCAGTGTGTCATCTAGTCCGACTGATTGCTTTCCTAATGGACGAGCGTGTGGAAACGGCCCTGCATGCATAAACTCGTGTTGCTCCTGTGCCACTTTCACCAACGCTAATGATTGCACGACAAACTGCTCTCCTGATAGAGTATGTGGTTTAAGCCAGCAATGTCCAATATGAAATGGAAACAGAGTATGTTTATAACGGATACAGCAGTTGGAATTGAGCTGCTGATACATTGTGGCCCGAGTCCTGCGAATCCTTGTCCTACGTATCCACCTGTTGTTTAAAAGGCCCGATGCCGCTGTGGCAGAGGATCGTCAATGGAGCTAGCGCGTTGTTGATCTGTAGCAAACGAGTTGCATGTTATTTTGTTGTGTGCTGTAAGTATATTATAAAAACTCACTAGAAACCTGATAACCCTAATAATGCTTTACAAATGACGCTCTAGAGGAAAGAAAAGGACACCCGCAGAGGTAAATCCGCAACAGCAAAGCCGTAGACACCATCAAGT
>Ga0210309_1206392_pt1 | contig 11525 bp, 5 predicted proteins | sample R1088metaT_FD_159663 | JGI IMG/M metagenome (GOLD analysis project Ga0210309, IMG submission 159663) | Metatranscriptome of estuarine water microbial communities from the Columbia River estuary, Washington, United States - R1088... | ecosystem: Environmental > Aquatic > Marine > Intertidal zone >... | reverse complement strand
TGGAATATAACATTGCTCTTGGTAGAAAACATAAATATCATAAAGATAACTGTCGGCGAATAGACCATGGCGAATTACAGCAGTGCTGCTTTGTTCGTCGCAGCTCTGGCTGCAGCAAGCTCACGGTCGGATGCATTCATCGCACCGATAGCATCTCCACGAACTTGTCTATCCCGCTTCCCATCATCGAATCATCAACTCAGCTCAAGTAAGACAGAAAACGAGGGAGCAGTAGCAACTGCAGTGGCAGCACAGCCCAAGGATGCCGTACCAGATTTCTCGTCATCTACCAAGCCTATGGATGAATCTAAAATTTTTAATGATAACAAGGATGATGTCGGTACAACATGGCAAGAAAATTTGGAAGCTTTACTCGCCCCAGACACCGCTGTGGCGAAGCGTCAAATTGTTCTTTCTGACCTATTGAATGCAGCACCCGAGATTCAAGAGAGTGTGAAGACGGCTTTGAGGGAGCGAAAGATCGATGGATTACTCACGCCAACTCAAAAGAGATTGCAAGAGGGAACGAGGGCAGTTGCAAGACAAATTACATCTGATATTTTGCCAGGACTTGCTGCCGTCGCCGCCGGAGAACAAGCACGAAAAAATGGCAAGAATCCAAAGAATCCAGTGGAGGTCATCGTACAAGATCTTCCCACAGTCGTGCCCAAAATTGGATCACGTGTACTCAGCGCCTTGTCCAACCAGGCGCAGAAAAACTTTGAAGAGTTTCAGGATGACATCAAGGCTGGTGATCCATTGCGTAGTATTACTAGGATTCAGGAACAAACTGCAGAACTTCAAAAGGAAGCAAAGAATGTCTTTTTGGAAACTCCAGAGGGATTGGTTGGTCCAAAATATATTGTTCTTTCGAAGCATGAGGGGTACGAGATTAGAGAGTATGAAGGTTACACCGTTGCTTCTACGTCGATGACAAAGGTTGAAGAACCATACACAATGGACGACTTAACATCTGGCGGGGAGGCTTTCAACGCGCTGGCAGCTTATCTGTTTGGTGCCAATGACCAGAAGGAAGTTATGGAGATGACAACACCAGTTACAACTACCAGCACAGGCGAAATGAGATTTTTTCTGAAAGAGAGGGAGGGTGGTGGCAGCTTCCCCCAACCTGTTGCTGAAAATGACGAGATCTTTAACGAGAAGGGATCTGTTAAGATTCAAGATATCCCTGCAGCCACATTGGCGGTAGCAAAATTTACCGGCTTCGTTACAGAAGGAGAGGTTGAGCGACAAAAAGATGCCTTGTTAACAGCGTTGGCTATTGATGGCGTAGAGATTGACGTACCACATGCCTCACCAGTTCCTCATGTAATTTTCCAATACAATCCACCCTACACACTCCCTGTTTTGAGACGGAACGAAATCGGCATACCAGTGAGGATTACAAACGACGAGGAAGAGATAGTGGACAGTGCTAAGTTATCACAGGAATGGGCTGTGGCAAACGATGGCGAGGAAGACGCCAATTGAATTTTTTATTGCAAATAATGTGCAGTTTTGGGAGAAGAGCACCATGATACTTTAACTAAGTTGTTCGGTTAGATACAAGGTGCTATGCAAATTCTTTCTTACTATTTTATGACAATTTTGCAACTATTTTTGTAGGCACGACAGCACCAAGCTCGAAAATAGGTGTGGCACTAATAGTCCTTCTTCTTTCCGAAGAAGGAAGAAATGTCTGAAGTCTTCTTCACTTTCTTTATTTGAGCTGCGGTAGACTCTTGTTTCCGTTTCTTTTCCTTTGTGCTGGACACAACAGGAGTAAAGGGGAGTTTAGTTTTGGATGCTGGCTGCAACGGCTCAGTGTGATGAAACGATGGCTTTGAAGCAGCAGCACCGAAGAAACTCTTCATTGTTTTTCTCTCCGTGGTGGCAAACTTCATGGCATTGTCACTGATTGGAGAGAAAGGCTCGTCAATAAACGCGGACAGCAACCCCTGACGGGCACTCGAAACTTCACTCATATTCACCATAAGCCTCTCAATTGCCTGAGGAGTCACGGGGAATTTGATGCCTACGATCCGGCGACCCGAATCAGTTTCAACCCTCATTACCCGCAATGAGCGTTGGGATGAAGACATGATTTGGACGGCCTTTTCCAAAGCCGGCAAAATATGCAAGACAGCTCCGGTAATGAGACCAATCTCAGATATTCTTGGAGCCAATCCATCGTTGTGATTCATGAAATTACTTTTGTTGTATGCCTCGTCCCATAAACAAGCAACATTCTTCCAATTATCTCGCACAATGCTGATAGCGTCATGAGTTTTAGGCTCGTCATTTTCGCTCTTCTTCTCCTCATTGTCTGCACCAGACTCTTCATTATTTACACAGGAAATGCGTTGTGCTATGACCTCTGAAGAAACGAGAAGATCGTATTTGTAACGCAAGTCTTTAGACGACATTTCGCACGGGTTCTTTCCTGTGTTCGGTCTTGTGATTACCATTAGTCCGAGAGGGTCATCGAAGTCATTGTCAACCTCATCTGAGACTTTTTGTTGAGCAAACAGGACGAGATGACGACCGGCAATTTTGCGCTTAGAAAGGTAAAATCCAGACTTAGCATACTTGCGATGGCTCTCTTTTCTCTCCATGGCATCAGCGTCTTCCTCGACAGCAAACTTCGCGTCGCCATTCTGCTTCGAACCAGCTGCTATCGTCTCTACAATAAAATTGAATGACACACCTCGATCAATGATCAACCTCGTAAGCTCTGTCTTTGCACCGCAAGAGCTATCTGTAGCAATGATAAGCTCACTCTTTAACTCAATGCTTGTAGCTTTGATATCTTCAACACTACCCTCAAACTCGCCGGTAGCCTTTGCATCACTAATGACATCATCCAAGGTCGACATAAAAAGAGAAAATACCAAGCGTTGACGTAACACTTCAAGCCCAGCAATTCTATTCAAAAACTTCTTTACATTTGGTTCACCGCCCAAACCCACATGCGACAACGCGTTGGCAGCAGTAGTAAGCATTTCCATTCTAGCATCGTCACTTGATTGTTGCGATTGAGAAATAAATTCGTCCAAGATGCTGTTGGTGTTACGTGATGGAGGGCTGCATGGCGAAGAAAACAAGGCCATGTAAAATTTAGCCAAAGCCCTCCTACCGAAGACACTGTCAACGTCAAATTCAGACAAGTCGGTTCCAGTCGCAGCTCGACGGTCGCCTTTTGTGAGTGCTCCAAGCTGAGCCATACGCTTGCTTACCGCAGATGCGAATCGACGTTCTCCACCTAAATCAGTCACGACCATCTTATAGATTGGAGCAGAAACTTGGCCTGAGCGATGAGACCGTCCTAGCTGTTGTATAGCTTTGTCTGCGGCCCACGGTAGCTCAATCGTAAAATGAACCCTTCGCTTATGACTTGACTTGCATCGCCTATCAGAGTGGAGAGAAACACCCGTACTGGCTGCGTCAGAAATAATAGCCACGTGCTTTTTTCCGTCCATGAACAGTTTCCTCTCTTTAACATTCAAACAGTCACTCTCATCATCTCTGTTTATTGGCATTGATAGCCCATATGACGTCTGTGTGCCTCCAAAGCGTTTGGTATATCTGAATATGTTATCTTTCTTGCGGAGGATGCGACCAGAACGTCCAGTCATTTCCGCGACATTGTCAACACCGAATCGATCAATGATATCATCGAGTGGGTTGGGAGGCAAATCAAGATCGTTGATTGAATTCAACAATCTTTCGCGACGAAGAACAAGCTCACGAATTGGTTCAGGGGCAGGCATACTTTTGATCCTTTCCGCCAAGTCCGTGATACGAGCATGCTCAAGTCGTTCCAATTCGGATGAAAATCCGTCAGGAGGCAAAGGAGGTATCGTAGGTGCTTCTGGAGGTGGATGTGCGATAGGAAAATGATTGCGAAGAAAGTTGCTCATGATACTTCCGCATGTGGAAAGCAGGTGTGGCAGATCCACGTTCTCAATATCTACCTTTCCTTTTTGATCCTTGCATGCGGACCCATTATCTACCAGAGACTCGGCAAGCTCGTTTAGAGTGACCTCCATGCCTGCCTCTCCAGTGCTCTGGAGACCTATGACTACAGAGTGGTCATTGTCGAGATATTTCTTCGCTTGAGCAACAACCTCGTCTACTTTGGCACAAATGCACATCTCCTTGTAGAAACGCTGTTGTGCGGCGAAAAATAACCTCCAGATCATCTTTGGAGAAGGAATATTCAGCATTCGGAGTGCACTCTCAATCTCATCTTTGACCTTGAACCACCATTTCACGGCTCCATCATAACTTGCAACTTGTTTTTCGCACAGCCGCACTTCGACTGTGTGAAAATCTGCTCCTTCCCAGCTGAGCGTTCGTGCAAGGAATAGACCTTTGCGCTTCATTTCCAAAGCAAGCATTTCCATCGCACCAACACCTCGCCGTGTCAATGCATCTTTAAATGAATCAAATGTAGGATAGAGTGGATTGGCACTCCCCCACAACCCCAGCCTTACAGCATAAGCCATGTGTGCAATCTCGGATACACCCGTTGCTGAACAGTACAACACACGTGAGTTTGGTAGACGTTCCTGTAAAGCTATGACCAACTTGGCTGTACGGGTGTCTGCTTCCAAGTTCTTTGCCTTGTGAGCTTCATCAAAGACTATCATGCCATCGTAAGATTGCTCAGCTTGATGTTTGCTGTCATTCTTTCCGTTGCTACTACCCCTGAGCCAATTTAAGATGTCTTCTAATCTCTTTTTACTGACCAAAAGAGAATATGTGATGAAGAGCACGCCCTTCCCCGAACTTCCACCTACACCCAATCCCTTTGCACTGGTACCAGACTTGCCTAAGAGGTCCACACCATCATGAACCTCAACATGACACCCAACGTCTCTCAAGTCTCTCTTTGCATCTTCCACTAATTCTCGACTAGTGGATATCCATAAATGCCTACCATGTCCGTGATTACGACAAAAAGCATCTCTGATTGTTGCACCTATTTGACGTCCCTTGCCGATACCTGCACCATCTCCTAAGAAGAAGCCTGCTCGTTGGACTGCTCCTGATTGTTGAAGAACACTTTCACCATTTTTAGAAGTGAACACTCTATTGAAACGGGTAGTTGCTAATGCCACTCCCTCTGCTTGAAGTGGAGATAACTTACCCTCTACTACTAGAGGTAGTATTGTAGATGCCGATTCGTCACTTAGAGCACCATCGCTTCCTTCTGATGAAAAATTGCATGCAGATACAGATGCAAGGAGTGCTGCTTCACATGCTGGAGATGTATGAGATTGAATGAGGGCATTATTTTTCGTGAATAATTGTGACAAGTAGTCTGCAGTGGACAATGATGAAGTTGGATATTCTTTCTTGTTGGTGTCATTTTGTTCACACTCATCGTCCGAGTCTAGTAACACAATGACATCCTCTTGCTGCTGTTGTTGTTTATCTTCTTTAATACTATGTTGTGTCGATTTTTCGTCGGAATGACGATGCGCATCATACAACGCTTTTAGTACACAGTGAGGCAACGCCGTAGGAACATAGGATGAAAAAGTATCAATGGCATTGCCTCCATCTTGAACGGCGTCTTCAGCAACCACAACTGGTTGTGCCACACTAGCTGCCTTGTCGTCATTGGATGTCGGTACAGCTGGCCTCGAAGTGTTGGCCGACGCCGACATATTTGCTGGTGCTCCTGCTGGCCGCCCGTTCGCAGCATTGCTACCGCGTGCAGCGATGTTTGCCATTACGGCCTGTAACCTAGCGATTGCATCTGATGAGGACGACATATGGTGGAATGTGTAGTGCATATTTTTGGCGCCAACTGAAGGGGAGCTGTGAGGTGTGAAGCAGGCAGAGAGGGTCACAAACAGAAACTGGCAGAGCATTACAGTTATTATCCTTACTGCTACATTATCTACACGTCTCCACAGAAAGATAACTCAAGTGCCTAATATATGTGAAAGTCGTCTGAACAAACCACTATGCAAGCCCATTGTGCCTCAACAGAGCTTCCGGGGAGGGGCCTCGACCTCTGAATTGCTCGAAGACTTCTGTCGGTGACACTCCACCTCCAAGGCTCAATACAGTGTCTCTGAACTTACGTCCAACTTCTCTCACTCCTTCTTCGTTGTCAAGACCCACCTCTTCAAATGCACCGAAAGCGTCCGCCGACATGACTTCTGCCCACTTGTATGAATAGTATCCAGCTGAGTAACCCCCAGCAAAGATGTGAGAGAAACCACACAAGAATCGGTCTTCGTCAATCGGCTTGGAGTAAGGAGTGTAGATTGAAGCCATGCGACGCTGGACATCAAAGATAGTCTCATCACCATCGGGATCGAAGTTTGAATGCAATTCAAGATCCATCATTCCGAAAAGCAACTGACGGCATGCCATCATTCCAGCTCCAAAAGTCTTTTGCTCGATCAGCTTCTTGAACATTTCCTCAGGGAGGGGTTCGCCAGTTTCATAGTGCTTCGCGAAACCGTAGACCGTGGGCTTATCGTAGCACCAATTCTCCATGAACTGAGAGGGGAGCTCGACAGCATCCCATTCAACACCGTTGATACCGGCAACATCTCCGATGGTAGCACGAGTCAACATATGTTGTAAACCGTGTCCTGTCTCGTGAAACAACGTTTCCACTTCTCTGAATGTCATTAGAGATGGCTTCTTTCCAACGGGAGGAGATCCGTTACAAGTCAAGTAAGCAACGGGGACATCAATTCCAAGGGCAGCCGATTTGCCGCGGCAGTCAGCCATCCAAGCACCGCCACGCTTATCTGCTGGGCGGGAATAAGGATCAAGGAAGAAGCTAGCAATATGTTCGCCGCTTTCCTTATCGTAGATTTCAAAGAACTTGACGTCAGGGTGCCAGACTTCAGCCTTTCCATTCGCCTCGCGGACCTCAACACCGAAGATGCGATCAATAAGCCCAAACAAACCATCCAACACAGCGTCTAATGCAAAGTATGGCCTGAGTTCTTCTTCTTTGAGGTCAAACGTTTTCTCCTTGAGCCTCTCTACCCAAAATGATGAATCCCATGGCATCAATTTCTCAAGGTTGGCTTCACTGTATTCGTCACCTCCAACTTCACGAGCCAACGCTGTTGCAGCAGCAAGTTCCTTTTCCGCTGCTGGCAACGCCTTCTCAAGGATAAGGTTTGATAGATCAGCCACACTCTGCACATCGGGCGCCATCTTTGACGCAAGACTTTGCTCGGCATAGTTACTGAATCCAAGCAAACCAGAAACTTCCTTCCTCAGCTTCAATATCTCATTGATGATGGGCACGTTGTTCTTTCCAGGAGCCCCCTCTTTCTTCTCGGCTTCCTTGCTCTCCAATTGGTCAGCAGTAAATTCTGATGCACGGGTCATGTAACCAATGTACACCTGTTTCCTGATATCTCTATCAGGAACGTGTTGCATGGCCGCAATATAAGACGGACCATCCAATGTGATACGCCAGGGGCCTGCCTTCGGATCGACATCAGCTTCGCCTAGCTTCTTCTTCTCCTCTTCATCAGACGCTTCTTTGATCAAGTGTTGTTGATGCGCACTTGCCCACATCGCCAAAGCAGAATCTGGAACGCCTTCCAAACTCTTGGGATCAGTAACAGTCAATCCAAACAATTTAGTGGCATCAAGAACATTGTTTGAGAAAGCAGTGCTCAACTCAGCAAAGCGGAGTTTAATCTCGTTGAAACGCGTTTGTTCAGGGCTTCCTTCTGCAAGACCAACTCCCTGCAACTTCATACTACGCAGACTGTTGGAGACAGCACGCTGCTTCTGTGCCATGATAAAGTCGTCATCCTTCTTTTCCTCGCTTTCCCAACCCTTTTGTACAGCCATGAGAGCATCATATACGGGCTTGCTTTGAGAAAACTTCATGCTAGTCTTGACAATCTTCGGTTGGTTCTCCTCATATGCCTTTCTCAGTTCGTCGGTGTTTTTAACCCCATTTAAATGACCAGCTATCCCCCAAGCAAAACCAAGTGGATGTTGCATCTTCTCGAGAATAGGGAGGACATCGTCATAGGCGACGGCGTCCTTAGATTCGACCAACCTGGATTCCATCGCGGCAAAATCACTCTCTAGCTTCTCCAAAATTGATTGCATGGCAGGAGTGAGCTGCGAAGGCTCGATCGAATTAAATTTAGGCAAATCATCCGATTGGAGGAGCGGATTGGTAGCAACATCTGCCGCATCTACCACTTTGGTATCTTCTGTTACAGAGCTCATTGTTCGAGCGGTTGATGAGGAACAATGAACAGATGGTGAAAGATGCGAAGAGCTCCTCGAGATGATGTTGGCGCTGGAAAAAGCTCGAATCTGGGGGGTGGATAGGAGAGTGGCTAAGGCAACCGACAGGATCTTCATTGTCAGAAGAAGATATGATAGTTTTTGCTACAAATAATGCAACTCACTTCTTGTTATGGCACTGAGGCAGCAACGCAACAACACCATTGTTCTGATGAAGCTTTTGCAATGCGCTGGCGTGGCGATGATGAGCGTGATGTGGCGTGGTGATAGATAATAAGCCGGCTCCGAATCAAGACACGTGTCTCTCACGTGTCTCTTGTTATTAACGCACCGACTACCTACAAGTACTCCTATGGTACATACCATAGAGAGGTACCTACCTAATCCTCGTGGCGTGGCCGATGTCAAGCAAATGTCTCAGCGGTGGATGGATGGAGGCCTTTATTCATCATCTATCACCAGTAGTATCTAGTAGTATGGTGTCAGCAATATAAGCAAATTGTGATTAATTTTACACGATGAGACCAAATTTATTCTCTTCGATGAATCGTCTATTCTAATTCTACCTGTGCAGTTGTGAACTCCACACTTGAAAACAAAATGTGACACGCAAACTCTTTCTTGCAAATACTCTACTGTGCAGCATTACCAAAAATTGACTCAAACTCTGAGAAATTAACCTCTCCCGTTTCACACAGGTCTAATGAACTTAACAGCAAAGCTAAATCCTTGTCCGAGAATGTCATGCCAAGATTTTTCATCAAGTTGCTTATTTCAGTAGCATCCAACGTTCCAGACCGATCAACATCGACCTCATCGAATGCCTCCTTGAGCTGATCTCTGTGTGGAAATGACTTCTTTCTTTGAAGAACCATAGCCCTTCGAAACTCTTGACGAAGTGCCAAATGTTGCAGTGTATCTTGAAGCTCAGGATATTTGTCGGCAAGCTCTTGAAGCTTTTCAAATGGCATGCTCTTGACCACGCATGTGTCCGTTTTGCAAACTGCAGCTGCTTGTCTATTTCGCTTGAGTACATGAGACTGCACTCCGAATAAACGTCCCTTTTTTACTGTGTATATGTTGTGCTCAGCAGCATTGATATCGATCATTCCCTCCTTGACGATGTAAGCATCCCGAGGCACCTGCCCGTAATCAAAAATGACATCACCTCGATTGTAGGTCGTTTCGACCATGTCTCCGTGTCTGTCCATAATACTTAAGGCTCGGCCGAATCTCTCTGTGTTTGCCTTCTCTCGCAATTTCAAGCCAGAATTCGAACCCTTCATAATATACTTCTCAAACAAATCCTTGTCCATTTTGAGCACATTGACTGGAGTGGTGCAGGTAATAGTTGTTTTCCTCTTTCTGCCCAGTATGCCGCCCTTGCCAAAGTATGCACCCTGACCCTTCTTGGTGCGAAACCCATCTTTCGTAGACACTTCAATTGTGCCACTGTTGATAAAGTACACGTAATCTCCATCATCACCTTCTTTGTATATCACATGGCCTCTTGGAAAATGTACACTCTTTAGATTCTCACCAACTAGATCTGTAAAACTGGTAAAAGACATTTTGCTGTCATCTCCCTCCTCTCGGTTCGTGCTATTTCTTCGAATCAATTGTGATGTAGGTAACGACTTCAGATCTTTCTTTGATAGGAAGCCTTTCTTCTCTTTGTCCATATGATCAAACGCACGCTCAAGAAGAGGAGTTCGTTTGTCTTTTGGTTCCAACTGTACTTCGGAGTCCTCGTCGTCTTGATCAGAGAATGAAAGCAAACTCTCAATCACGGACTTCTCGAGCCCAGATTTGTACCTCTGTACCTGTTTCAGACGTTTTACGGAGTCCTCAATTACCGCTTCTCGTGCTGTTTCACCAGTAACCCACGGATGGTGCAACATCTCGTGTGCAGTCATACGCTTTCTTGGATCCGGCTCCATTAACCTCGTCATTAAATCGATAGCAGACTCAGATATGTCAACATCAAATGGGCAGTCTTTCAGCGGAGGTCGGCGTTGCTCCTTGATGCGCTTTCCGATTTCTTCATCGGTTCCGTCACAGTTCAAATCAAACGGGTGTCGTCCAATCAACATTGTGAAAATAATCACTCCCAATGCCCACATATCTACAGACGGATCAATATCAATACTATCATCATCAAACGCTTCGGGAGGGCAATATGCAGTGGTAGCACCGTCTGCATGGGTAAGCTTCCTTGAAGGTAATCTAACGCCCGAATGCTCCTCTGGATGAGATAGCACCTCGGAACATCCAAAGTCAATCAGCTTCACCATACAATCACCCCGATGTTGTTGGAGTATGTAATTTCGAAGCATTATGTTCTCGGGCTTCAAATCTGCATGAACAACCCCAATCCCGTGGCAAAAGTCAAGGGCCGAAGCCACCTGTCTCACTAATCGACTGGCGTCAGCTTCAGAATAAGCTCCGTGCTGAATAAGATGATAAAACATTTCACCACCATTAATTAAATCAAACACAAGCAAATAGTCATCTTCTTCGTCAAAGTTTTCTTTTAGCATACAAATATTCGGATGTCCGCCATGCGCTCGTAAATGTAACAGTGCATTCATCTCACGTTGGAATTCTGCATTCTGTGTGTATTCCTTGGGAATTTTCTTGAGCGCAAATGATTCTCCAGTCGCTCGTTCTCGACATAGGTATACATCTCCGTAAGCTCCCGAGCCAAGCGGATTGTCAAAGTCTACTTCATACAAAGAAAAGAAGGTACGCTTGGCTGCCTCCTGCGACATGCGTTTGGATGTGGCAGAGCGTTCGAGGCGCAAATCATGGTCTGGTAAAAGGTGAAACCTTGATGTGGAGTGCTCACATTGTGCCGCAGCGAATGGGGCAAACGGACGACCACCGCCTAAATTATTTGAGCTCCAATTTGTGAAAAATGTGTTCTGCCGTGTCGCAGTAGTGCTTGGTTGTGTCTGTGCATTATAAGCCCTACCTGGATCTTCTTTCTTGGAGCATCTACATCTGGCATCTTTATCATTTACGTGCCCTATTCTTTCATACGTCAAGGCAACCAATAGTAGTGCAACCGCAGCTGCTGAGGAATTCGAAATGGCATCGTTAGCTGCCGCCAATGGATTGGAAGTAATCGTGAACTTGGACGCTCTACGCCGAGCCGACCGTAGTGCATGAAACATGATACGAATGCTGCAGCGGCGAATTTATGTTGCTACTACCTGTGAGTTTGTTATCGTGCCCTGGTTAGTTGATACGCTGACAGAATGAAC
>Ga0210309_1137412_pt1 | contig 11559 bp, 1 predicted proteins | sample R1088metaT_FD_159663 | JGI IMG/M metagenome (GOLD analysis project Ga0210309, IMG submission 159663) | Metatranscriptome of estuarine water microbial communities from the Columbia River estuary, Washington, United States - R1088... | ecosystem: Environmental > Aquatic > Marine > Intertidal zone >... | reverse complement strand
TTTAAGCTCGCAAACAACAAAAATTCACATTGACAGGAGAGTAATGTTGTTCATTCAATCATCTCCCATTTGCATTTCCACAACAAGGCTTTCTAGCTCGCTTGCATTTAATTGTTCAAGCTTGACAGTCTCGCACGCACTAATCTTGCCAGATTTGTCACCAATTAAAAGAGTGTCCTGTCTTTCACCAGACACCCGAAGGGCTGTAATTGGACATGAGTGCACTCTCTCTGGCAAGATGTGGCGAAGGACAAGTAGTTCAGTGTTGTAATCAATACTCCAAAGACTCACATCGCCATTCATATGACCAGCAACTGCTACGATACCCGATTCCATCCATTCTGGACAATCTGTGGCAATGGCACAGCTTGGTACTTCATTTCCTTCAAAATTAAATCCAGGATCTTGCTTGGCAATGAGATTACCGTTAATGTCGAAAACACAGACGGTAGAGTGCAGTAGTGTCACAAAGTTTCCATTTTTGTGATTGATCGAAACAGACTTAACAGCTGAAGATTTTGTAGAACCATCGTGAGCGGAGTCCTTTGCGCTTGCTGGGTGGTGCAACTGTCTCAAAAATGTGAGAGTTCGAAGATCCCACACCAAAATCTTTCCGTCTGATCCACCGGTCACAATACTACCAAATGTCGTACTTATGTCAACGCAAGTGATTTTACCTCCATCATGACCGCAGAGAGTTGCCTGCAGTTGCATATTTTGACCATTGTATTTCCAAACTCTCACAGTTGAGTCGATGCAGCCAGTAACAAGCCAAAGCCCATTCAAGGACGGTTTGGCTATACTGATAGGACCCCGATGCATACCATCGTGGACGCTCAGTACTTTGTTCACTTCTCTGTAACGTGCAGAAGTAATGGAAACATGAACACTCACACCATTGTTGGGACAACCAAACCTGTAGTACTTCTTCGACGGTAGAATCAGGGCGCACGTTCGACCAACGCCTACCAACTGTCCCTTCACATGACATATATCTCCAACAGAGGAATCCATCTGGCCCGCCATACCAACTTTACATGTGTCAACTGCGAGCACTCGAAGATACACTCGATGTGGTGCACCGACTACACAGAATGGAGGCGTAAGAGCTGCAAGAGACGCCAACGCATTGAAATCAAGACCTTTCTCTTTGAAAGCTGATAGGACAACTCGTGGTGGAAAAGGTTTGCGCTCGAGACGGCTTGGAGTTTGGCCGAAGTTTTGAATTTGTGCGATGATGGATTCTCTCTCAACCGGGTCAGTGATAGATTCCAAATCAACTTGACCTTCGTATGTAACATGCACAAACGTATTCAACGCGGCCACTGCTTCTTTCCCACGTTGTTTGTACCCAAACACAAGATCTAGCCATTGGTGTAAATGCCTGCTCACATAGTCACTCTCAAGAGCTTGCCGATGTATACGAATGAATCTTTTTGGGTCACCTTTTGCCCATCGAGGCAAAGTTAAATCATGGACAGTCTTCCCAAGCTGAGTTGTTCCGAAGTCAAACATATTGCTGTTTACAAGAAAGTCTGGAAGGTAGAAGAATTCGGGTATCAGCTCTCTGACATCTTGAAGATTTTCCGAGCTAGCACTGCTCCAGCTTGAACCAATGTTATGAAACAAACGATCGGCGACATCAAACTTGCCCCCCTGAAGAGATAGAGCCAGTCTGGAAAAAGGCTCCAAGCGCATTAAGTAGTAGAGGACGTATGCTGCACATGAGTAATGTGTTCCATAGTGGAAAGGCGGTGGGCCATCCCCGAACTCGTAGCTCTGATCCAACGCCTCATAACGATCTCTGAATTGTGCCGCCCGCTTCTCATTTTGCCCACCCATAGGTTTCGAGAAATCTCGATATACGTTTGGATCATTCAGATCAAGCTCTTCGCTATCATAATCGGCTAAAACCCAGGGAAACACAGGATATTGCGTCAAATCATTGTATGTCCTTCCCGCGAATGAGTTCATATGCATAATAAAGTCAAAATTTGTCATCTTTCCATGAACCCATTGTGATGTGATCTTGGCGCGCAGATTGTTCATGAACTTCTTGTAATTGATGGAAGCAGCCCCACCTAACACGCTAGAGCTAAATATGCTGCTGGGGAGTGGTGTGGAAAGAACCTTGGACAAAACTTCTTCACGCTCGGCATTGGTCGAAAAGGCGATGAGCGTACCGTTTCGATGAACATCGTAAAACTCGAGAGCATTCTGCTGTAGTTGATAACGTCGACGATAAACAGAGTAAAGGTCGACGAAAGCAATACGCTGGCTGCGATGTTGGTAAGTTATTTCCTCTTCAGTCGATTCAGTCACCTTCTCTTTGGCTTTCAACTTCTCAGTAGCATCAACGTTCTGCGCTCCATGTTGTCTGATGTTAACTTGGAAACTAGTTGTCACCTTTTTTAGTCGATTGATCTTCCCCTTCAGTCCTTCACCGTCAGTTTGCTCAAAACCATCAACGACGTAGATTGCATTGCGGCACCAAAGAAGCAGCGCTTTTCTAACTTCAAGGCCAGTGCATCTGTTGACATTGTATGACTTCTCAGGCCAATCACCTGCTTTTAGCAGACCTGTAATCAGATCGTAACTCGACGCTGAAATATTTGTCTTGTCAGGTTCTTCGGTTTCGGCTTCTCTTTCACCATTATCGCCATGATTGTTCTTGTCCACATCTTCCACATTTTGGGCTTGCTTGCTCTCAAGCTCGTTGGCGTGCGCTGACTGATCCTCAACTGAGAATGTTGTATGAGTGTGCAGTGCGTCATCAGCAGCTGCTGCGTAATAATTATCTTCGTCTTCCATATTTTCCAGGTCATCTTCTTCATCGCCAACAATCTTCGCCAGCTTCATCTTCTTCAGTAAATCTGCCGTGACTTCCATATCCAAAGCACTCCGTCGAATGACGGGATGTCGCATTCCGTCGTTGCTTTCTAAAGCTCCTTCGTTGTTCATATCTCCCGACGACTCCTCTTGATTTGCTTTCAAGCCCACTTCATCAACGTATTCCACATTGTCAGCATTTTCATCTATATTGTAGAGACCGTGGAATTCGTAGTTTGGAAGCATGCGACGTCGCTGTCGTTCGTAACCTTCAGTCAAATCCAACTTCCATCTTTTTACTGTTTCGTTTGATCCGGAAATGGCAATTGATTTATCGTCCTTACTATCACCCGTGTCTTTGTGCTTCCTGAGCAGAGATGAAATCAATCTTGATTTCGCAAACAGAGATGTTTCATCAAGACTAGAGCCACCTTCCCAGATGGTACATGATCCCTTAAGCTGACGCAAGAGAAATTTCCATTGCATAGCACCAGATGACAAGTCGTCAAATCCCTGCCTCTTCCAAAGCGCATGACTTTCTGCAGTCGCACCATGTGATCGCTGAGCAAGTTCCGCACGTTCAAGGCCACCAAGAATTGTACGATCAGAGGAATCCTGCGAGGTAAGCTTCAGTAACATGACTTTTTGTTCATTTTCAATTGCTTCTTCCGGTGTTGCCGCTCCGACATTCATAGGTATTGCAACTCGTGAAGCTTGGACATGAATTCCATGAAAGACAGCAGCGACTTGGTCTTGGTTGCGATCAAGCCACTCGAAGAAAGATGCGTACTTATGGGCATGTTCAGAGCTGTCTTTTTCGGTAATTGTTGTTGCTTCATGAGCAACCAGCAATGCACCAAATCCTCCTCGATTCATCAGATCTACAGTTTCCATGCGATGCTCGCCACGAACGTCGGTAATGAGTAATTCTGACATGATGCCTCGCCTTCTCTGTAAAAGAGAAACGACCACAACAACGGCCTCTTCGCGTATATCCCGTCGTTTATCTATGAGCATGCTATGAATATCAGCCATGAGGGCGACAACAAAAGCTCGGTCGGGCTCGTCAACAGTAGTCAGGTCTGGGTATGTGCATTGGAAGGAAGGTGGGCAACAACGAGACAAACTTGCAGACTGCCACAGTGGAAAGAAGCGACTATTTGGCGGCGGTGTTGGATAACCACCTTTGTTACGCATTGTGACTTGACTGACTTGACCACCACCAAGAAGATTGGATGGGACAAGGAGAAGCTGCCGCATGCGTTCACTCATCTTGGTCAACACTGCCAATTTTAGATCATCATCTCCCGAGTCGTAAGCACCCATCGGACGACTGCGTTGCAATGCTGTGAGGCAAGTTAGGCGAGCAACATGAGCCGAGTCGGCAACCAGTAAGTTTTGGTCAACATTTGCCAATGTGCGAGAAGCATAAGTTCCACTCGCTGTCAGACTGTTTAGAGTCAGCATTGCAATGTTAACTGCTTCGAAAACTGGCTCTGATGTGAAAAAGCCTGCCATCAGCCTATCAAGTAAAACTGAGCTCACCCCGATACAATTTGCGATGGCGATGGGCTCGCCTCGTTGCAGGGCATCTTCTACAACCGTGCGGCAATGTTCGATTAACACCAAGTGGAATGCTTCAACTTGATCCGGTGATGCATGGATCGGGAACGATCGAAATAGAGCACTCACAAGTGGGGCAGCAAAAGGTCCGTTGAACACCGCATGCGATAGAACAAGGTGCAAAAGTTGCACCATACCAATTCCACTTCCCTCGGATCCATCGTCATCTTTGCCAACAAATCTCTCGGTTGGAGTTTCGACTATGTTCGCCTCACTGAGACTACCACGACGACGCGCTTTGCTTGCGTTTGAATCTGGCCAAGCCACAAAGTCATTTCTGTCATCACCCAAGGACGACCCTGACTCCGCTCTTTTGAGATGTTCCTTCCTAATTTCGTGTAATTGTCTCACATCCATATCAGCTGCATCGTTACCTTTTTCTTCGGCGCCTTGGGGTGCTCCTCCGAATGCAGGCGTTTCCATCTGCTGCAGCTTTTCGTCGTGAACTAAGCATAGAGCTTGAGCTAGTGGTTCCAGAAAGTCGGGTGTTCGACAGAATTTTTGGAAGGTAGGAGAGAACGCATGGCGATGACTTAACAGCTGTAACACTGCTTTGTTCGTGTCGCGTGCCTTCTTTCCCGTCTCGTTATCAAATGAAGCCAATTGAATATTGCGTCCGAGACACTCAGCCAGCAGTGCAAAAATCCCACAAGATGGATCCGAGTTGTACCGTAAACTTCCTTGTGCCTCATTGTTGATCAATTCAGCGGCATCACTTTCAGCATCAAAAACATCGCAGAGCTGCTTAGGTTCAAGGGTAGCAAAGCAAGGCATGTGTAGAATCGGGGCATGCAGTAAATTACTCAGCATCGACATAATGATGCTGGGGCAAATTGAAAACTTGGGAATGCTCAAAACAAGAGGAGCAAAACCACCAGCTTGCTCGAAGGATAATGCGAACTTGCGTGAATTCTGTATCATAAGAATCATGAGCCTAAAGACAGCCGATGCAGATGCTTCTTCACGACATCCTTCTAAAATACATGCAAACCACACAGGTGTTAAAATCCCCGCAAAAGCCGAAAGGAATATTTGGGCTTCTTGGTGCTTTGGGTGTTGCGGTTCGACTGCTGCGCCCTGAGACGAACGTGCCTCGCCTTTCTTGCGAGACATTGTTCCCAAATATGTTTGACCAGCACTCGATCCTCCTCCTGAATGTGGTTCCACCGTTGTTTCAGTTGCTCCCTCTGCGTCACGCGAAGTTTTGGCGTCATCTGCGACTATTTCATTTACTCCGTCAACTACTAGCTCCTCAAGAAGACGAAGAAGATATACGCGAGCAACAGCGCCCGGTGCAAGCTTCTCTTGTCCAGAGTTTGCTGACATTTGTGGTATTTGCATATCATCCGATGTCTTTTCTTGTCCACCTGTGATAGAAACTGTATATATTGCGGCCCCCGCAATCGCTTCGAGGTCACCAGGAGTGAGCATAAAAGTCAGAACTCTTCGTAGTAATGTTTTGCAGCTGAGCAGCATATCAACACCGGGATCGCAGCCAGCTGCGACCCTTGAAACAAGTGGGGGATTTGCATACCATCCATTTTTGAGAGCCGCGGCTGTAGCTGCTTTTCGTTCATTTGGAATATCAGTGCTTGAACCGGTTTGTTTCGCAGATGCTCCTGCTGCGTAGAGTTCTGTGGCTTCAAGCATAAGATGTAATGTCCAACGAATGATTCCTAGCAAATGCAGTCGTCTTGAGTTGAAGGCCGCGTGGGTTGATTGCGCGACTACCAGGCCATTAAAATAAGCAAGGAGACGAAGTGGTAACTCAGGACCTGCTCCATTCAAGTCCCAAACTTGATGGTTCAATAATAGGTATTTCATAGCATCAAGATCAGCAAAAACCCAGCGATGAGACACTGCCTTTGATATACCACCCGGACCAGTATCATTCTTCACACCTTTATTTTTCGCTTGTTCTTTCTCAGAAAATCCGGGCACAAATCCATGGACTGCGAAAGCGAAGCACTGATCAAGTACATTAGCGTCCATGATTCGTTTTTGCCTTAATAGTAAAGCAAGCATTCGGTATCCTCCGCCAGCTTGGAGCATTTCAAGATTGGGCGGGTGTCTGCGAACACTTTCTCTAATCATGCGTAATGACAGAGCCAAACTAGATGCCGACTGGGTAGCATTTACAATCGGCATCAGAATGTTAGGCCCACCAATCCATTGCACATTCTCCGCAAAACAGTTGGGAGATATTATACTCGAGTAGCCATAAACGATAGCATCGGTCGAGACTGAAGTATTTGAGTTGATTCGTGAGATGTTGACTAGTCGGCGTGAGAAATGACGTCTACTGCTCGATACAAAATTATCCTTCATGCTGCTGCTTGAAGATGAAGCACGAAATCCGAAGACCACGTTTTCTGTTGGAAACTTGCATAGTAAACCAACTGCAGCGAGAGAATCAGATTCTGGTCCCGCAATAGGTCCACCACCAAATCCCCGTTCGCGCATTACATGGCCAACAGCCTCCATGCTTGGAATCTTACGTCGTCGAAGAGCTCCGGCAACACTTCCCTTCTCCCCATTTTCGGCAAGCATGACAAACGCAGCCGTTGCGGCAGCGGCAAGAGACAGCCGCTGCGGACGGTCACCCCAAAATAATCCTGGAAAATCAGGCCCTGCTGTGTACATCGCGGTAGCATCTCGAAGACTAAGCACCGTTGAAAACAGCAACGCTGGACCGAGATCCCACACTGGAAGATTGCCCCTAACAATGCCACTACTGGCGAGCACAGGATTTGGGACGCCGATGTGAACTCTTGCCGTTGGGGGGAGATTAAACGAATCGACTTTAGCCTCGGATTCTACTGTTCTCCCATCAATGTATAAAGTCAACACAGCTTTTCGCCCAAGCATTGAGCGTTTTGGTGCTTGGTACGTCAATTGAACATGGTGCCATACACCAGCGGGAAGCGGTGAAGTAGGAAAGCATGTTGGATCCCCCCTCGAATTAGATGAGGTGAGAACACAGAACCGTTGGTTTGTAACATCGAACCAGAATGAGAAGAAATCGTGCCCACTGCTTCCATATGGAAACGAACCCGAACCATCAGTTGATTTCTTTACTGGTGGGCTTGAAATATCAAATATAAACAGGCTGTTTTGTGATCCGTCTTTAATTGGATGGTGCTGACGCAGCCAACAGCAGTATGTAAATCCAGTGCTGACTAGAGGACTCCAAACTGTGTCTGTACTTTGAGGTGCAGCCGAAGACGAACCTGCAAGTGATTTCGCCGATGCATCTACACTCTCGATTTCGATAAACTTCATCCGCCCGTCTTCTGCAAGTTTGTAAATTCTGTCTTCCAGCGGGACTTTTTGCATGTACATTGCAACGGAGTTCAACGAGTCCCCACCAAGCTCGCATCTTGCAACTCTATCTCCTCTCTCAGCAATTACCGACAAGGTTTCAAGTCTATTACAAAACCCAGTTTCACGTGAATGCCAGGCTTCCGATTTTGTGATACTCGTTACCTTCTTTGCTTGGACAGAAGATGAAATGACTGCTAAGCGTATTCTCTTCTTCTTTTGCTCACTCTCATTATCAACATCTTCGTATTCAGCGAGAAGGATAGGCCCAGCCACACAGCGCAATAATGACACGAAGTCGTTGTATGTCATACTAAATGCAGCAATACGCCTCAATAGAAGCACAAACCTCGAGTAAAGGAAATGAGAACGATCCTCTAACATTTGAGCAAATTCTGTTTGACTTGTCAAGCTACTACATAAACCACTTGACGCCAGCCGAGCAAGTGAAGATCCTGCCATATCATTGGCACAAAGACGGAGCAGTTCATCGAATGCATTCTTGGCAAGAGATTTATGATGATCATGTGCATCATCTGTTGTAGGAAGTCTGATTGCTATACCAAGAACTAAACGCGTTGCATCTGCGTTGCGAATCGAAACGTTGTCACCTGCACTTTTGTCAGCGTTGGAACGCTTTCCTTCTGTCAGAACCAATCGTGGATGGATAAGTTCTAATGCAAGATTCATCACAGTCCTTGCGTGGAATACGTCAGAAAAAATACCCATCGAAGCAATAGCATTCGCAAACTCTACGTAGAACCCATTATTGCGCAAATATAGAAGATTTGCGGCATGGGACAAGGCCATCGACGATATTGAATCATCTGTCGTCACGTCAATGGACAATAAAAGAGTCGACGAATTCTTGTCACCCTTATCCCCCGTAGCGGTGGCTATTAATGCAAACGCGGACTTCAACAGCTTGATAGCAGCCGCAGCAATCTCAGAATCTGAATTCTCAGCACTAATTATTCCTTCAAGACTGAAGATGAGGCGCACAATACACTCAAAGCCACAGCAAATGCGGAACACCTCTTGTGATGATTCATTCGCCGCAAGAATGCTCCTCATTAAGTTAAATATAGACCCTTGTCTTAAAACCACAAGATGTTCTGTTAGTTTGGCATCTTCTTCCACCGCTGGTTCTGACGCCGAATCAGCAAACTTGTGTAGGAGGTCAATTAGACATGCCATATCACTTTGCAATAGTCCATCGTGACTCTTTGCCATCATGGTTTCGAAAACATCTAATGAAGCACGAGAGGCTGTGTCTCCGAGATATAGGATGCCCATTATTAAAAGTGTGTTCAAACCACTATCACAAGGAATGATATCCCCCGCTGCACTGCCCTTTTCTCCAATTACAGATCGGGCCCCTGGCTGACGAACCACAACTTTCAAAACTCGACACAGCGATGAGTAAATGTCATCCACATTTGTAGAGGTTGCTGGGGATGGTCTAGGAAGATTACTTATCAGGACACCCTTTTCTTTGTCGGGAATATCAGCCCCTGTTATTGCAAACAACAAATCCAGCATGTCATCTATCTTGGGTCCAAGAAGTCCAGATTCAAGCATCACCTGGCTGACGTTCTCGTCAAACTCAAGTAATTTGATCAGGGTTTCACAAAGTAACTGAAGATCTAATGCTGAAGCCTCCATGGCCTTGGCTTTTGCTTGCTTTTGGGCATCATCTGCATCACTATCACAAGCAGCAGCTTCTTTCAACAGGTGTTTGCACAACGAGCTGAAAACCTCCGTTACAAGTTTCAATGGCATGAAAGTATTCGCCCCCGCTAATCCTGTACAAACATATTCCAACGTTTTGAGCGAGAAGACTTTCACACTAACGTCCGAGAAGGTGGGAAATGCGAGTATGTAATGGGAAAGCATGTGATACTCGGATTCGATCAAGTCGAAATTCTTGGCGTGATCGGAGTACAATTGCAATGTCGTCACGAGGAGTTCACTCGTCAGGTCGACCCCGACATCATTTTCAGCAACGTCGCCAGAGGATGCCGCAGCCTGTATCGTCAAATTCCATGCATACTTTACAGAAAAATCCGTCATGGCAGTGAAATCACTTGATGATGTAAAGTCCGGGCGTGCTCCATTGTGCTCAGCCTTGTAGGCCACAATCAACTTGAGCGATCGTACCATCAAATCATCCATTATTTCGAATGCATTTGTATTCATTGCCACTTTTGACTCGGCAAGATCCGCCGAATCGTTACCTTCTTCAGCTAGCATATGCTCGACTTGTAATTGTTCGTGCGATGATGGTGAAGTTGACATTGAACTAGACGTGGAACCGATCTTACAACAAACAAGTGCCGTTACCAACTCCAACAATTTGGGCACATGCTTTACACTACTATTTGAAATGGCATACGCTAACACGTGATAGCCCCCGGCGGAATCATAATCCTTTAAAAGTTCCACACATTGATAATGGCAACTATTGGATACAAGATGTACCACTGTTCGGATTGCAACGACCCATAGTCCCTTCTCCTCCGCATCTTTCCCATAGAGACATCGATTGTTACTGCTGCTATTATTGTTTGATGATGAGGGTGATGAAGCTACAGACCCGGTCATGGCACACAACTCTTTAATATCATCCGTCATGTGCACAATCATCTTCCTATCATGCAAGAACCAAACGAGACTAGCACTCAGACAATTCCGGGAAAAAGCGAGTATGACATCACTCGCGGCAGCAGCAATGTGTACACCACTGTTGGGATACGACGCACCCGATAATGCAAGGAGTCCGAACAAGTGTGGACGGAGTTGCTCACCCACGCTTGGGTCGGAACACAAGAGACACAATAATTTGGAAACTTTGGCTGCCGCTTGGGTGGATAGGGGAGACGCGGGGACGATAAGATCGTCTTCCTGTGCCTCAGCATCATCCTCAACATCATCACCATTATCAGTACGCTTACTCCGCTTCAGTTGCAGTTGTTTTTGTGCCACGGAATGATCATGCTGAAGTTCCAATACGCGCAGTAGTCTTAAACAGTGTATAAGGTTGGGAGGGAGCTCATTTTCCACACAACGCAACACGAACCGTTCACAAGAGGAGTTTTCCAAGAGAATGTCAATATCCGAGGGTGTGTCATTTCCTCTACCTGATGTCGCAGCATCGTCACCCAAACCAGATGATTCTCCGTTATCATTCTTTTCATTATCCTCATCAGACCCCCCTAGTAATTTCAATAATCGTATCTTCCATTCCTCCGGATCATTTCCAGATTGTCCGGAAGATCCACCCATCCGTGCCGCCAACACAATCCGACTTACTCCATCCCCTAAATTTCTTGCACTAATTGACACCTTTCGTTCCATTTCGGCATCTGCAAATGCTGCCCCACCTCCACGCCCGGCCATGAGGGCTTGGATGACACCTCCTCCGCCTGGTGGTGATGTAATATTATTATTTGCGGGACCGTCGCCATTTCCTCCGCCAACGCCGCTGGGACGATAATGATGTGATCTACCCGCGGTAAGACGCCCTGAGCCACGCCGATCATTATTTTCATTATCATTATTGCCACCCCTTGGTGGAGGGGACTGCGGCAGCGTGGAGGGAGGTGCCTCCGCTCCGGATGACGACGAATTGCCCGCTGTCGCCGCGATGTCTCTTTGGCTTTGATCTCCGCGGAGGTTGCTAAACCAACCCCTCATATTGTTGCAGGCCCTACAATCGCAAGTCGGTCAAGATAAACAGCGCAAAATCTTTGGTGAGTTTTTAATATATATTGCGTGTTATTGCTA
>Ga0210309_1116630_pt1 | contig 11615 bp, 9 predicted proteins | sample R1088metaT_FD_159663 | JGI IMG/M metagenome (GOLD analysis project Ga0210309, IMG submission 159663) | Metatranscriptome of estuarine water microbial communities from the Columbia River estuary, Washington, United States - R1088... | ecosystem: Environmental > Aquatic > Marine > Intertidal zone >... | reverse complement strand
TCATGAGACCCGAGCGTGCCGATATCGATAACGTCTTGGCCTAACGTGCCCTTCAGAATTGGCAGCTCAATTGGAGCTTTTCCTTCAATAGAAAGGGTGGCTGTGCGATTGCTCATGAATGATCCTCTGGTGTGGCGATTTTGGATGGGGCAGAAATTTGAAGTCGCAACTATAGATGTTCGAGCCAAATTGTCAACTGCGCGAGAACGTTGCTCGACTCTCGGCAGTCTGCCTTTAAGGCTTAAAACGGCATTTTTGCATACCCATTATTCATTTAATAGATGGTCGTTAGCAGGCTCGCAAGATTTCCTTGCCGGGCAGGTGGCGTCTCGCCTGAGTAAGCCATCATGCCGCGAGGCTGGCGAATTATTTTATAGTCCAGATCAATGGGATTTTTTTGGATAGAGAATTGAATTAAGGGGCCTTAGTACTTATACTGCTGCGCCATCAAATGGCCGGATATCCTTCCCTTTCGCGCTGTTTTTTAACGTGTTTTAACGCAGTTGCAAATTGACTTCATTTTAATTCATCTCCGTGTATTCGGATAACCACATTAAGGTACTGCCCGCCGTGGACAATAAAAGACCTGTTAATTTGGATATTGGAAGCATCAGCCTGCCAATTACCTCTTATGTATCTATCCTGCACCGCGTTTCTGGTGTGATTCTGTTTTTCGCTGTTGCCGTGTTTCTCTGGCTGTTTGACGCCAGTCTATCGTCGCCAGAAGGCTTTGAGAGCGTGAAAGCGATGTTTGCCAACCCTGTTTGCCAAGTCATCGTCTGGGGCAGTCTCGCGGCGTTGGCGTACCATGTCGTGGCCGGTGTGCGTCACTTAATTATGGATTTTGGGGTCGGTGAAGACTCTTTTGAGAGTGGTCGCAACAGTGCGCGTTTGGCACTGGGCGTTGCCATCGTAGCGATTGCGTTAGTCACAGGGTGGATCTTCTTATGGTAACTACAGTAACCAGTCTCGGCCGCAGCGGCTTGTCCGATTGGCTAATTCAGCGGGTCTCGGCGTTTGTCATGACCGCGTACCTTATCTTTATTGTTGGCTATCTGGTGATGAACCCAGAGCTGACCTATGCGCAGTGGGCTCAGTTAAACCAAGCTCTACCGATGCGCATGTTTAGTTTGCTTACCATTCTGTCGATCGCCGCTCACGCGTGGATCGGCATGTGGTGTGTGTTGACGGACTACGTCACTGTGCGATTGGTTGGGCCAAAGGCGACTGCGATTCGTATTGTTTTTCAGCTGGGCATGATCGCAATTACATTGCTTTACGTGATCTGGGCAATCGACATTCTTTGGGGAATTCAAGTAAATGGCTAACATTAGAACAATGAGTTTTGATGCCGTAATCGTCGGTGGTGGCGGTTCTGGTATGCGCGCAGCGTTGCAGCTGGCGCAATCGGGTTACAAGACTGCGGTAATCACCAAGGTTTTTCCAACGCGCTCGCACACTGTATCTGCTCAGGGTGGCATTACTTGTGCGATTGCCAGTGATGATCCGAACGATCAGTGGCAGTGGCACATGTACGACACCATCAAAGGATCTGACTATATCGGTGACCAAGAGGCCATCGAATACATGTGTCAAACCGGCCCTGAAGCGATTTTTGAGCTCGAGCACATGGGTTTGCCATTCTCTCGCACTGAATCAGGTCGTATCTACCAGCGGCCCTTTGGTGGCCAGTCGAAAGATTTCGGCAACGGTGGTCAGGCTGCGCGCACCTGTGCGGCGGCGGATAGAACCGGTCACGCGCTATTGCACACCCTCTATCAAGGTAACTTGAAAAACGAAACCGTTTTTCTGAATGAGTGGTTTGCTGTTGATATCGTTAAAAATTCTGACAACGCGGTGGTCGGTGTCGTTGCTATCAACATTGAAACTGGCGAAACCGTCTACGTGAAGTCCAAGGCGACTGTGTTTGCCACCGGTGGTGCTGGACGTATTTACGCGTCGACCACAAACGCGCACATCTGTACCGGCGATGGTATTGGTATGGCGCTGCGTGCAGGCTTCCCTGTGCAAGATATTGAAATGTGGCAGTTCCACCCGACCGGTATTGCTGGTGCGGGCACTCTGGTCACTGAAGGCTGTCGCGGTGAGGGCGGTTATTTGGTGAACAAAGATGGCGAGCGCTTTATGGAGCGCTATGCGCCCAATGCCAAAGATTTGGCTGGCCGCGATGTGGTGGCTCGTTCAATGGTCTTGGAAATTCTTGAGGGTCGCGGTTGCGGCCCCAACGGTGATCATGTGTATCTGAAACTTGACCACTTGGGCGAAGAGACGCTGAATGCGAAATTGCCCGGTATTCTCGAGCTGTCGCGCACGTTTGCCCACGCTGACCCAGTTAAAGAGCCAATTCCTGTGGTGCCAACCTGTCACTACATGATGGGTGGTATTCCGACCAACGTGAACGGTCAGGCACTGACTATCGACGCTGACGGCAACGATCAAGTTATCGAAGGCTTTTATGCCTGTGGCGAAGCGGCCTGTGTATCAGTCCACGGTGCTAACCGACTCGGTGGCAACTCGCTGCTGGACTTGGTGGTATTTGGTCGCGCGTCGGGCATGTTTATCGAGAAGCAGCTGCGCGAAGGTATTAATCTGAAAGACGCCAGCGAAGCGGATATTGAAGCGGCAATGGCTGGATTGAACCGCTTAAACGGTTCGACAACCGGCGAGAAAGCCTCTGTTTTGCGTGGTGAGCTGCAAACAATTATGCAGAATTACTTCGGCGTATTCCGCCGCGGCGATTTCATGAAAGAAGGTATTGCCAAGTTGGCCGAGCTGCGCGTGCGCATTGAAAACGTGCTGTTAGATGACAAGAGCAATGCCTTTAACACCTCGCGTATTGAAGCGCTGGAGTTGCGCAACCTGTTGGAAGTGGCCGAGGCGACGGCAATTACTGCTGAAGCGCGAACTGAAAGCCGTGGCGCGCACGCGCGTGACGATTTCCAAGAGCGCGACGATGAGAACTGGCTGTGTCATTCGGTGTTTTTCCCCGCAGACAAGCGTGTGGGCAAGCGCAGCGTCAACTTTACGCTGAAAACCCGCGAGCCATTTGCACCTAAAGTTCGCACTTACTAATTTGCACCTACTTTTTTGTACTTATTGATTAGCACCTACTACAAGGGGTTGTTAGAACCATGTTAAACGTCAGTATCTATCGCTATAACCCAGAGGTTGACAAAGAGCCCTACATGCAGGACTTTGAAATCGACACCCAAGGTAAAGATATTATGGTTCTCGATGTTCTCGAGAAGCTAAAAGTGCAGGATTCAACACTGGTCTTTCGTCGCTCATGCCGCGAAGGTGTGTGTGGGTCAGATGGTATGAATATTTCGGGTAAAAATGGCCTCGCCTGTGTGACGCCACTGTCTGAAGCTGTGAAAAACAACAAGCTGGTTATTCGTCCGCTGCCTGGGTTGCCTGTGATTCGTGATCTGGTAATCGATATGAGCCAGTTCTACGCGCAGTACGAAAAAATCCAGCCTTACATGATCAACAATACGCCTGCACCGGCCATTGAGCGCCTGCAGTCGCCTGAAGATCGCGCCAAGCTCGACGGTTTGTACGAGTGTATTCTCTGTGCATGCTGTTCAACGGCCTGTCCATCATTCTGGTGGAACCCCGACAAGTTTATCGGCCCGTCAGGTCTATTGCAGGCTTATCGCTTCTTGGCAGATAGCCGCGATACCGCCACCGAAGAGCGCTTGGCCAAGCTTGACGACCCGTTCAGTGTATTCCGTTGTCACGGCATCATGAACTGCGTTCAGGTTTGCCCAAAAGGGTTAAATCCAACAAAAGCCATCGGTCATATCAGAAATATGCTGATAAGAAGTGCCACTTAAGGATAGAATGCGGCGCTTAAATGACAGGGCGCCTTAAATGACGTCAGTTGATAAATCAACAATTATGAGGAATACCATCAATGCCTGAGGGCCCTATGGAGCACTTTCTTCGCTCCTCCCACTTCTCTGGTGGTAACGCCGCGTATATTGAGGATTTGTATGACGTCTACTTGCACGATCGCAATGGCGTCCCTGAAGAGTGGAGCAGTTTCTTCGATACGCTTCCTCGCAGTGGCACCAATGCGGCCCCGGACGTCTCTCACGCAACCATAGTCCAGCATTTCGAATTGCTTGGTCGCCGTCAGGCGCGCCCAACGCCAGCGCCAGGATCAGGCGGCATCCATCTTGAGCACGAGCGCAAGCAAGTCAAAGTGGTTCAGCTGATCAGCTCCTACCGGTTTCGCGGTCATCAGAAAGCCAGCTTAGATCCCATCGGCTTGATGGTGCGCAAGGATGTTCCCGACCTCCACCTCCATTTTCACGGATTAACGGACGCTGATTTAGACACGACGTTCCAGACCAGCCCGCTCTATATCGGCAAGCCTGAAGCAACGCTGCGTGAAATTGTTGAAACCCTTGAAGAGACTTACTGCGGTCACCTCGGTGCCGAGTATATGCATATTACCTCGTTTGAGGAAAAGCAGTGGTTGGCGCAGCGCTTTGAAAGCGTGCGATCGAAGCCAACCTATGGCGACGATGCGCGCATTGACGTGCTTAACCGCCTGACGGCTGCTGAGGGCTTGGAAAAGCACCTCGATTCAAAATACCCTGGCACCAAACGCTTCGGCCTTGAAGGTGGTGAGAGTTTAATTCCGTTGCTCGATTGCTTGATTCGTCGCGCTGGCGAGTACGGCGGCAAAGAGATCGTGATGGCCATGGCTCACCGTGGGCGTCTGAATGTGTTGGTTAACGTTCTTGGCAAGAATCCCGCTGAGCTGTTTGAAGAGTTTGAAGGTAAGCGTCTCGTCAACACCTCTGGCGATGTTAAGTACCACCAAGGCTTCTCATCCAATGTGATGACTCCCGGTGGTGAAGTGCACATGGCGCTGGGCTTCAACCCGTCGCATCTCGAAATTTCCTGTCCTGTGGTCATCGGTTCGGGTCGTGCCCGTCAAGATCGTCGCGGCGACAAAAAAGGCGAGAAAGTCGTCCCTATTTTAATGCACGGCGACGCAGCATTTGCCGGCCAGGGCGTGGTGATGGAGACTTTTCAACTGTCTCAGACGCGCGCTTACAAGACCGGTGGCTCGATCCATATTGTTATTAACAACCAAGTGGGTTTTACCACTAGTCGTCAAGATGATGCCCGCTCCACTGAGTACTGCACAGATATCGCTAAAATGGTTCAGGCGCCTATCTTGCACGTCAATGGCGATAATCCTGACGCTGTGATGTTTGCTGCCATGTTGGCCATGGATTATCGCTACGAATTTGGCAAAGACGTTGTGATTGACCTCGTGTGCTACCGCCGCCGCGGGCACAACGAAACGGACGAGCCGTCATCAACGCAACCGTTGATGTATGAGCTGATCCGCAAGCACTCGACCACCCGTGAGCTTTATTCGCAAAAGCTGGTCAGTGAAGGCATTCTCGATCAAGCCCAAGCCAATGAAATGGCCAATGAGTATCGCGCCCGCCTCGACAAAGGTGAATTTGTGGTGCACAACCTAGTGCGCGAGCCAGACACCAGTTTGTTTGTGAATTGGAGCCCTTATCTCAATCACGACTGGCGTACTCCAGCCAAAACGGGTATTGATTTAGCGGTGCTGCAAGATGTTGCCGCCCGTGTTAACCATATTTCAGATGGCATCAAGGTTCAGCGTCAAGTCAGCAAGATCTACGACGATCGCCGCAAGATGGCCGGTGGCGCGTTACCGTTGAATTGGGGTATGGCGGAACTGCTCGCCTATGGAACCCTGTTAGAAGAAGGCTATCCAATCCGTATCACGGGTCAGGATGTTGGTCGCGGGACCTTCTCCCACCGCCATGCCGTGGTGCACAGCCAAAAAGACGGTAAATCTTATGTGCCGCTAACTAAAATGTCAGCCGATCAGCCGCGCTTCGATATATTCGATTCGGTGTTGTCGGAAGAAGCCGTTCTAGCGTTTGAGTATGGTTATGCAACCACTGCCCCCGCAGGTCTTATTGTCTGGGAGGCGCAGTTTGGCGACTTTGCTAACGGCGCACAGGTCGTTATAGATCAGTTTATTGCCAGTGGTGAGCACAAGTGGGGTCGTCTATCAGGACTGACAATGCTGTTGCCTCACGGTTTCGAAGGGCAGGGCCCTGAGCATTCGTCTGCTCGTCTCGAGCGTTTTCTGCAGCTCTGTGCAGAGCACAATATGCAGGTGGTGATTCCAACCACACCAGCGCAGATATTCCATCTTCTGCGTCGTCAAGCTATTCGCCCGATGCGCCGACCGCTAATTATTATGAGTCCCAAGTGGATTTTGCGTCATCCTCTGGCTACATCGTCCCTTGAGGATCTCGCCAACGGTGAGTTCCAGAACGTGATCGCTGATCCTGGGGTTGATGCCAAGAAAGTTACGCGTCTGATTCTCTGCTCAGGAAAAGTCTACTATCACTTATTAGAGGCGCGTATGGAGCGAAATATCGACCATATTGCTCTAGTGCGGGTTGAACAGCTTTATCCGTTCCCCGATGAGGAATTGATGGAGGTATTAAAGCCTTACACCAATCTCACTGATGCGGTGTGGTGTCAGGAAGAGCCAATGAACCAAGGGGCGTGGTACAGCAGTCAGCACCACATGCGACACGTACTACAGGCGGTTAACCCCGCGCTGCACTTGCGCTACGTCGGCCGTGAGAGCTCGGCTGCGCCGGCTTGTGGCTATATGTCCACGCATCTTGAAGAACAAAAACAATTTATTGATGAAGCTCTGAATACAGACTCGTAACTTAGGAAAAACGAAATGGCCACAGAAATTAAGGCACCTACATTCCCTGAATCAGTTCAAGAAGGCTCTCTAGCCACTTGGCACAAAAAAGTTGGCGATACCGTCGCCCGCGACGAACTGCTTGTCGATATCGAAACCGATAAAGTGGTTTTAGAGGTCGTTGCGCCAGTTGCCGGCGTACTCAGCGAGATTCTTAAGTTGGAAGGAGACAGTATTCTAAGCAACGAGGTCATTGCGCGTATTGAAGAGGGCGCCACAGCGTCTGCGCCAGTTGCTGCAGCTGCGATTGAAGAAGAGCCTGAAACCACTGCCAGCGGCAGTTTAATTAACCCCGCTGCGCGCAAGCTGGCTGAAGAGCGCGGCATTGACGCAGCTCAGATCACTGGCACCGGTAAAGGCGGTCGTATCACCAAGGAAGACGTCGTCAATTTCACGCCCTCTGCGCCTGTGGCAAAAGCGGCTGCGCCAGCGCCCACCGCAACGGCGGCTGTTGTGGTGGATGGCGGTGATCGGGTAGAGCGCCGCGTTCCCATGACACGCATGCGTTCGCGCATTGCGGAGCGCTTGCTTGAAGTCACCCAGACCACTGCTTCACTGACGACCTTCAATGAAGTGGATATGACGGCATTGATGGACTTGCGCAAGCAGTACAAAGATGAATTCACCAAGATCCACAACGGCACACGCCTCGGCTTTATGGGCTTCTTTGTGAAAGCCGCGGTCGAGGCCTTGAAGCGCTTCCCGTCAGTGAATGCCTCCATTGACGGTACAGATATTGTCTACCACGGCTATCAAGATGTCGGCGTGGCTGTCTCTACTGAGCGCGGTCTTGTTGTTCCAGTGTTGCGCAATGCGGAAAATATGAGCATCGCCAATATTGAAAATGGTATCTACGATTACGCAATGAAGGCCCGTGACGGCAAGTTGACCATCGAAGAGATGAGCGGCGGAACCTTCACAATCACCAACGGTGGTGTCTACGGTTCGCTGATTTCGACCCCCATTATCAACCCGCCTCAGTCGGCTATACTGGGTATGCACAAGATCCAAGAGCGCCCAATGGCGGTCAACGGGCAGGTTGTGATTCGGCCAATGATGTACTTGGCGCTGTCCTACGATCATCGCCTAATTGATGGTAAAGGGGCGGTGCAGTTTTTGGTGACCATCAAGGAATTGATAGAAGATCCGGCTAAGATTTTACTTGAGATTTAAATTATATCTATTTGATATTTATAGGAAATACCATGTCAGAAAAATACGATGTAGTAGTGATAGGCAGTGGCCCCGCAGGATATGTTGCGGCCATTCGTGCGGCGCAGTTGGGCCTTAAAACAGCCTGTATTGAAAAGTGGAAAAATGCCGAAGGCAAGGGCGTCAATGGTGGCACCTGTCTGAATGTCGGTTGTATTCCCTCAAAAGCGTTGCTCGATAGCTCCTTTAAATTTCATGAAGCGAAGTCTGAACTCGCCGTTCACGGTATCAGCACCAAGGGCGTTGAAATCGATATCCCTGAGATGCTCGCGCGCAAAAATAAAATTATCAACCAGCTGACGGGCGGTATTGCCGGTTTGTTTAAAGCTAATGGCGTCACTGCACTCTACGGCACAGGCAAGTTGCTCGGCGGCAAAAAAGTTGAGCTGACCGACAACGACGGCAACGTCTCTGTTGTCGATGCGGAAAACGTTATTTTGGCCTCTGGCTCTCTGCCAATCGCTATCCCAGTTGCTCCTGTTGATGGCGATCTTATTGTCGATTCTACCGGTGCCCTAGAGATTGGCGAAGTGCCTAAGCGTCTTGGCGTTATTGGCGCTGGCGTTATCGGTTTAGAGTTGGGTTCGGTGTGGAATCGTTTAGGATCTGACGTGGTTTTGCTTGAAGCGATGGAAGATTTCTTGGCCATTATGGACAAGGGAATTGCCAAGGAAGCGAAGAAAATATTCACTAAGCAGGGCTTGGATATCCGTCTTGGCGCCCGTGTTACCGGCACTAAAATTAAAGGACGCGAAGTGGAAGTCACCTTCAAGTCTACCGACGGCAGCGATCACACCGAGACTTTCGACAAATTGATTGTTTGCGTGGGTCGTCGTCCGTTTACCGCTGGACTATTGGCCGATGACAGCGGCGTCCAACTGGACGAGCGCGGCTCTGTCTTTGTCAACGAGCACTGCGCGACCAATGTCCCCGGTGTATTCGCGATTGGCGATTTGGTGCGCGGCCCGATGCTGGCCCATAAAGGCTCAGAAGAGGGCGTTATGGTTGCCGAGCGTATCGCTGGTCACAAAGCGCAGATGAACTATGACATCGTTCCTAACGTTATTTACACCCATCCCGAAGTGGCCTCTGTCGGTCAGACTGAAGAGCAGGTCAAAGCGGCGGGTGAGCCCTACAATGTTGGCACCTTCCCCTTTGCCGCCAGTGGCCGTGCGATGGCCGCCAACGATACCGACGGTATGGTTAAAATTATTGCCCATGCAACGACCGACCGTATTTTGGGTTGCCATATTGTTGGCCCCAGCGCGGCAGATCTGGTACAGCAGGTGGCTATTGCGATGGAGTTCGGTTCGAGTGCGGAGGATCTTGGCATGATTGTATTCGGCCATCCAACGCTGTCAGAAACGGTCCATGAAGCTGCTTTGGCAGTGAACGGTAATGCAATACATATCGCCAATCGCAAGCGTCGTTAGGGCGCAGCGAATGGCTTAGCGGGGTGATGTGTAGCGTCACAATTGTAGAGCCCCGCGATCAACTTATTAAATCAATCAACGGGAAGTAAAGTATGAACCTGCATGAATATCAGGGTAAGCAGCTTTTTGCCGAGTATGGATTGCCAGTATCCACTGGCGTCGCCGCGAAAACTGTCGAAGAAGCGGTAGCTGCAGCGGACACTATTGGTGGTGATCGCTGGGTAGTGAAAGCACAAGTACACGCTGGTGGCCGCGGTAAAGCGGGCGGCGTTAAGTTGGTTAGCTCAAAGGCAGAGATTGAAGCTTTTGCTAAGCAGTGGCTAGGTAAGAACTTGGTTACTTACCAGACTGATGCTAAAGGTCAGCCGGTTAGCCGTATCCTCGTTGAAACCTGTACCGATATTGCCAAAGAGTTGTACTTGGGCGCGGTGGTTGATCGCGGCACTCGTCGTATTGTCTTCATGGCCTCGACTGAAGGCGGCGTTGAAATTGAAAAAGTTGCTGAAGAGACGCCAGAGAAGATCCTCAAGGCGATTATTGACCCAGTGACCGGTGCACAGCCTTACCAAGCACGCGAGCTGGCGTTTAAGCTCGGTTTAGAAGGTGTTCAAATCAAGCAGTTCGTCTCGATTTTCCTAGGCTTGGCAAAACTGTTCAAAGAGCGCGATCTGGCGCTGTTGGAAATTAATCCGCTGGTCATCACAAGCGAAGGCAATCTGCATTGCCTCGACGCCAAAATTGTTATTGATGGCAACGCTATGTACCGTCAGCCCACGTTGAAAGCTATGCATGATCCGTCGCAGGAAGATGCGCGCGAAGCCCATGCGGCAGCCTTTGAGCTCAACTATGTTGCTCTCGATGGCAACATCGGCTGTATGGTCAACGGTGCTGGTTTGGCCATGGGCACGATGGATATCGTTCAGCTGCACGGCGGAGCACCAGCGAACTTCCTTGATGTTGGTGGCGGTGCTACTAAAGAGCGCGTTGTTGAAGCATTCAAAATTATTCTCTCGGATGAAAACGTAAAAGCTGTTCTGATCAATATTTTCGGCGGCATTGTTCGCTGTGACTTGATTGCTGATGGCGTCATCGGTGCGGTTGCTGAAGTTGGCGTTAAGGTACCTGTTGTTGTGCGCCTTGAGGGTAACAATGCAGAGCTGGGAACAAAGAAATTGGCTGAGTCTGGCCTCGATATTATTGCAGCCACCAGTTTGACGGATGCTGCGCAACAAGTTGTTAAAGCTGCGGAGGGTAACTGAGATGTCTATCTTAATTAACAGTGAGACTAAGGTTATCTGTCAGGGTTTTACCGGCGGTCAGGGGACTTTCCACTCTGAACAAGCGATTGCTTACGGCACAAAGATGGTCGGCGGCGTAACGCCGGGCAAGGGTGGCACCACCCATCTGGGTCTGCCTGTATTCAACACCGTTGCTGACGCAGTGGCTGAAACTGGTGCAGAAGCATCTGTGATTTACGTGCCTGCAGCATTTTGTAAAGACTCTATTTTAGAGGCGGCCAACTCTGGTATTAAGCTGATTGTCTGCATTACTGAAGGTATTCCAACGCTGGATATGCTTGAGTGTAAAGTGGTTTGCGATACATTGGGCGTGCGTTTGATCGGCCCTAACTGTCCGGGTGTGATTACTCCGGGGCAGTGCAAGATTGGCATTATGCCTGGCCATATTCACTTGCCTGGCAAGGTTGGTATTGTGTCGCGTTCTGGCACGTTGACCTACGAAGCGGTTAAGCAGACGACGGATTATGGTTTTGGCCAGTCTACTTGTGTCGGTATCGGTGGTGACCCTATTCCGGGTTCGAGCTTTATTGATATTTTGGCGTTGTTTGAGAAAGATCCTGCCACTGAAGCGATTGTTATGATCGGTGAAATTGGCGGAACTGCTGAAGAGGAAGCCGCTGCGTACATTAAAGCGAATGTGACTAAGCCTGTTGTCTCTTACATTGCTGGTGTTACTGCGCCTGCGGGTAAGCGTATGGGGCACGCTGGTGCGATTATCTCTGGGGGCAAGGGCACTGCGGAAGATAAGTTTGCAGCGCTTCAGGATGCGGGTGTGAAGACGGTTCGCAGCTTGGCGGATATTGGCGTGGCGTTGAAGGAAGTAACTGGCTGGTAATTTTTCTTGCTGGGACTTTTTGG
>Ga0210309_1059225_pt1 | contig 11855 bp, 10 predicted proteins | sample R1088metaT_FD_159663 | JGI IMG/M metagenome (GOLD analysis project Ga0210309, IMG submission 159663) | Metatranscriptome of estuarine water microbial communities from the Columbia River estuary, Washington, United States - R1088... | ecosystem: Environmental > Aquatic > Marine > Intertidal zone... | reverse complement strand
GGCCGAATTGCGGCCATAAGAATAAAAAAGGGGTCCCCCGATGGCGGCCGATAAAGCTAATCTTCAAGATGCATTTCTCAATCACGTTCGCAAAGCAAAAGTTCCCGTCACTATATTTTTGGTGAACGGCGTTAAACTTCAGGGTGTTATCACATGGTTTGATAGCTTCTGCGTGCTATTGCGCCGCGACGGTCAATCCCAACTGGTCTACAAGAGTGCCATTTCGACAATAATGCCTGCTCAACCGATCAGCCTGTATGAAGGCGAAGAATAACTTTGCAAGAACACGATAAGCTCGCCACGCGGGCTTGGGTCCTGCACCCAGACTTGAAATCCGACTTTACCCGCAGGGATGCGATTCCCGCGCTCGAAGAGGCTGTGGCCCTTGCTGCGGCATTGCCTGACATTGAAGTCGTAGGAAGCACATCCGTCCGTTTGCCAAAAAGGCATGCTGGGATGTTGTTCGGTAAAGGCAAGATCGAAGAACTCCGCGTTATTTTCAAAGAGGCCGAGGTCGAGCTTGTCTTGATTGATGGCGCCGTAACGCCCGTTCAGCAACGGAACCTTGAAAAGGCTTGGGACGTGAAGGTTCTTGATCGCACGGGTCTCATCCTCGAGATATTCTCAGACCGTGCCCGTACATCGGAAGGTGTGTTGCAGGTTGAGATGGCGGCTTTGTCCTATCAACGCACACGACTTGTCCGCGCTTGGACCCACCTAGAGCGGCAACGTGGCGGCATGGGTTTCATGGGCGGTCCAGGTGAGACACAGATCGAATCTGACCGTCGCGCAATTGACGACCATTTGGTACGTCTGCGCGATAAGCTTGCCAAGGTCGTGAAAACCCGCGCCTTGCACCGTGCTTCGCGCGCAAAGGTACCTTACCCGATTGTCGCTTTGGTGGGCTACACCAACGCGGGTAAATCGACGCTGTTCAACCGTCTGACAGGCGCGGATGTTTTCGTCAAAGACATGCTTTTTGCGACCCTTGATCCGACTATGCGTAAAATCGAATTGCCTTCGGGCGACGAGATTATCATGTCCGACACGGTTGGTTTCATTTCCGATCTGCCGACTGAATTGGTTGCGGCTTTCCGTGCGACCTTGGAAGAGGTGCTTGACGCCGATCTGATCGTGCACGTCCGTGATATCAGCCACGCGCAGACCGAAGAGCAAGCAAAGAACGTGAAGGCGATTCTAGGCGCTTTGGGTGTGTCCGAGACGGCCCCTATGATCGAAGTCTGGAACAAGATCGATAAGATGCCAGAGGACGAGCGTGCCGCAGTAGAGGCGCAATCCGCACGGACCGATGATCTGTTCGCAATTTCGGCTGTCACCGGCGACGGTATGGATGACTTGCTGGGCTCATTGGCTGAGCATCTCAAAGACCCACGTCGCGCCGAGACCTTTACGCTGTCTTATGCTGAGGGCCGCAAGCGGGCTTGGCTCTTTGAGCAGGGTATCGTCACGGAAGAAGTCCAAGATGAAAACGGCTATACCGTCTCCGTCTTTTGGACGATCATGCAAAAAGAGCGTTACAGCCGCCTTTAAGGTGCGGCTGGAACCAGTTCGGTAATCCCAACAGCAGCGGCGCGGGCCAGATCACGGTCGAGAGACATCGGGATATATTCACCGCGCCGCCATAGCTCACCCAAGTTATCATAGTAGCGCGACAGAGGATGGCCGGACTGACCCGTCGCCGTCACAAATACCGAACTGTCAGGATCGGCAAAGTCGTAAACGCCACGGTAGCCTGCCGCATGCACGTTCTGAAACGGGTTTGGCCCCTCACCAGAGGTACGCCCTCGTTGAAGCGTATTGTCGCCGCCGCTGGTTGATTGGCGGATGTTTACGAACCAGTTGAGTATCGGCGCTGTGCCCAACACAGGATGGTCGTGGGTCGCTTGATGCAAATCACCCCAACGCAGTGCCGCAACATCTGTTCCCCCATTTTCAGCGATCCAAAGCAGGGCATCATCAAGCGCAAGGCGCGCAATATCAGAGCAGGTTTCAACCGGTGCTGATTGCAGGATATCGCACCATACTGCCGCTCCGTCTGTGTTGCGGAAAACCCGTTCGATAAACACAGGATTGGGATGTGTGAATTCGGCAGCAAGAGGTCCAAGCTCGTCTTGGATCAAGCGTTCTTGGAGATGGCGGAGCCATGCCGCATAAAGTAGCGGCTCTGGCAGGTGCTCGTTCATCTCGCCGTTCCACGCTGCCAAAAGTTCTAACGCTTGCTGACGGCGGCGTTCTGGCGTGCCGTCTGCTGCGGCTTCACCAGTGAACCATAAATCGGCACCGATGAGCGGCAGTAGATTCCGCGCCGTGTAGCTGACTGTGTCCAATTGCGCTTCGATAAAGCTGTCTCGGGTATGGACCGCGCGGCTTTGCATCAAACGTCCCCAACGGTTGATCCGCTGCGTGTCACCCCATTCAAATGACACGTGTTTCGGGAAGGGGCGATCAATCATCTTATTGTTGGTATTGCCAAGGATACCGCCTACGGGATTGACGAATTCCGGGTTGTCAGAATAGGGCAGGCGACCTTGCCAGCGGTTCGTTTGGATGTAGCCATAAGACGGCAAACGCCCTAGGCTTTGGCTTTTGGGATCGCGGGCAGGCATCGCCCCGATTGTTTTCATCGCGATCTGATTGCGATCCGCGAGGGTCAGGTTTTGGCTCGGCGCAATATAGCGCTCGCCTGCGCGGATCGCTTCTTGCACCGTGTGCGCATGGGCAATCGCAAGGGCCGCCGACATTGTGGTGTCTTTGTCAGACAGGGCCGTCCAAGCGATCGCGGCAACATGGCCCTCTGGCGTAATGCCGCCAAGGTCATATTGTGCCGCGGGCAGGATTGGCCCGTTCTGGCTCCAAAGCAGTTTTAGGGTCACCGCTGGCGCATCTTTGATATTGATAATGCTCTCGCGACTTTTGAATTTTGCCCATCCTGTCGGCGCGCGGTATTGCATCGGATCTTCTGGGTTAAGCTCTTCGAGAAACACGTCTTGATCATCAAGATAACTGCTTGTGATCCCCCAACCAAGATCAGCGCTACGCCCTGACATGACAGCCGGAACACCAGGAATAGTGCCACCGATCACGCCGCCGGATTGCAACTCAAAACGGGCCAAATACCAGACAGTCGGCGCCGTCAGTTCAAGGTGCGGGTCATTGGCAAGCAGCGTAGAGCCGGTAGCAGAGCGCGTCGGGTTTGCAGCCCATGCATTGGATGCGCCTGCCAACTCAGGCGGCTGGATTGGGTTAAAGCCGTTGGAGGCCATGCGCGTATTAGGCGTATAGCGCGGCAGGTCTGGGAAAAGGCTCGCGTAGCTTGGCAGCATCGCAATGCCACGGCTCGGATCATCGGGAAGGATATCTGCAAGGCGTTCCGGTTCAAGCATCAGTGAAGTCCGGGCGCGAAGGACCTCTGATTGGAGATGACCCGAAAGCTGCAGTGAAAGTAGCTTAAGGATCGCGATACTATCGGCGGGTTGCCAAGGGGCCACGGGATGGTTGAAGAGCCACATCTCGGGCGCACCGCGACCCCGTGAGCCTTTGTTGATCTCTGCCAGCCACGCGTTCACGCCTGCGGAATAAGCCTCTAGTGCGGCCATCGTCGTTTCGTCCTGTGCCGCGACGGATGCAACCGCAAGATTGTAGAGATCAAACCTACGCACGACCTTATCGATCCCAAGGGTGGTTTCGCCGAAAAGTTCAGAAAGCCGCCCTTGCACGGTTCGCCGCAACATCGTCATTTGCCACAGGCGGTCTTGCGCGTGTGCATATCCAAGCGCGAAGTAGACATCGTCATCGTTCTCACCAAATATATGGGGCACGTTGGCGTTGTCACGAATGATCTCGACGGGCGCTTGCAGGCCAAGTGCTGATGCTTGCGCATCATATTCGGGTAATGAACGGGACGCGAAATAATAGGCGAGCCCAAAGGCGGCAACAATCAGGAATATCAATAGAGAAGCGAGGCGGAGTAGCCAGCGGAAGATCAGCGCCATGAAGAAGCAAGCCTAAAATAGGTTACGGGTTGCCCAATGGTTTAGCGGGTTCTGGCGTGGTCTGCCACCACTGAGACGTAACTCAGTGGTGGCAAAAATCATTTAACGTTCCGGCATGAGGCCGCGCGGGCTAAATCGCAGTACGATCAGCAAGACGAGCCCCATTGTGAACAGACGGAAGTGGGCCGCCGCGTCCTGCATGCTGATACGGAACCAGTTGTCAGGCGAGAGACCCGACGTCGTGATTTCCGCGATCCAGTGGCCCAGCGGTTCAACCATGACCCAGAGCCACCAAATCAGGAAGCCGCCCAAGACCGAGCCAAAGTTATTACCAGACCCGCCAACGATCACCATGACCCAGATCAGGAATGTAAAGCGCAGCGGCTGATAAGTGCCCGGCGTGAGCTGACCGTCGAGCGTGGTCATCATCGCGCCTGCAATGCCGCAAATTGCAGAGCCTAGGATAAAGATTTGCAAATGGCGCGCGGTCACGTTTTTGCCCATCGCTTCTGCCGCGACTTCGTTGTCACGGATCGCACGCATCATACGGCCCCATGGGCTTTTGAGGGCGCGTTCGGCAAGCCAAAGCAGGATTAACAGTACAATGGTAAAGAGGACGACGTAACCGACCTTCGTGTAAAGCGTAGAGGCTGTAACAGGGTCGAGACCCAATGACGCCGCACGCTCAATAAAGGACGGGTCGACCTGCAAGTCCGCCTCGTAAGGCACAGGACGCGGCAGACCCACGACGTTTTTCACACCACGACCCAGCCAGTCTTCGTTCTTCATCACTGCAATGATGATCTCGGCAATGCCGAGTGTCGCAATCGCGAGGTAATCAGAGCGCAAACCCAAAGCGGTTTTACCAATCACCCAAGCTGCACCAGCGGCAAGCAATCCACCAACAGGCCAAGCAACAACCGTCAACCAGCCGAGGTCTTTGTAGTTCTCGCCACCCCAGTTGAGACCGCCAAGATAGCCCGTTGCCGCAGGATTGATCGCTTCAACGCCAGCAACACCGCCGTCAAATACGGCACGGAACGCCATGAAACCAAGGATCAACAAGACGACCATCAACACATTGCGCATCCGGCCTTTTGGCAGCCAGCGGTAGGTAAAGATAGCACCAACAATTGTGACAGCCCCCAAGATCAAACTGATCAGGATTTGCCAACCGCCTTCAGACCATGCGCCCGGTGTCGTCGGCATTGAAACCAGAACCGTGGCCAAGCCACCCAAGGCAACGAAGCCCATGATCCCGATGTTAAACAGTCCAGCAAAGCCCCACTGAAGGTTCACGCCCAATGACATGATGGCGCCAATTAAGGCAAAGCAAACCATCTTGAGCGCAGAGTCCCATGAACCCGAGAAAATCCAGAACGTTGTGGACCCTTCGAGGATATAAAGCATCGCCACAAAGGCGACGAGAAGTGTGTTGCGCATGGTCAGGGTCATACTGATTGTCCTTTAAACAGGCCTGTTGGCTTAAACAGCAGGACGATAATGAGGATCGCAAAGCTCACCGCAAATTTGTAGTCGGTTGAAAGCAGTTGCACGAGGCTATCGGGTTCCCATCCGTTTGGAGCCATATAGCCGATCACCTTTTTAAAGGCGTAGGTGATGGTCACTTCAGAGAACGCGATCACAAAACCACCGCCAATAGCACCCAAAGGATTGCCAAGACCGCCAACAACGGCACTGGCAAAGATGGGCAGGAGAAGCTGAAAGTATGTGAAGGCTTTGAAGGACTTATCTAGGCCATAAAGCACGCCAGCAGTCGTGGCCAAGGCGGCAACGATCATCCAAGTGACCATCACAACCTTTTCAGGGTTAATGCCAGACAGCAGCGCCAAGTCTTCATTATCAGAGAAGGCACGCATGGATTTACCTGTGCGGGTCTTGTTGAGGAACCAGAACAACAGCGCCACGGCAATCATTGCCACAACAACAGTGATCCCTTGAGTGGTTTTGATCGCAAGACCTTCCTCAAGCCCAGTCATTTCCTTAAATGTCTTAACGGACATAATGAAACGTTCGCCATCGGCGAAATTGATGTCACGGACACCAATGATGAAACGCACAATCCCGTTCATGATGAACATCACACCCATGGATACGATCACAAGGATCACGGGTGCAGCTTTTTGTTCACGATAAAAGCGGTAGACGACGCGGTCGGTGACGAGCACCAAAACGCAGGTCAGCATGATTGCAAAGGGCAGGGCGAGCAGGGCGGTTGGCAGCGGACCAAAGGTGATCCCCAGCGCCAAAAGCCCGTTGGTGATGAGAATAGTCATCGCGGTGCCAAAGGCCATGGTGTCACCATGGGCAAAGTTCGAGAACCGCAAGATGCCATAGATCAGCGTGACACCCAGCGCGCCAAGGGCAAGTTGCGCACCATAAGCAAGGCCCGGCACGATCACATAGTTCGCGAGTGCCACAAAGGCGTTAATAAAGTCCATTAGCTAACCGCCTCTTTGCAGGTTCCTAGATAGAAGAGCGCGATGCCTTCCTCTAGCATGTGGATTGAATAGCGACCGACACCATCTTTTACACTCAAGAGCATCTGCGTGTCGTCTGCCCCAAATGTTGTGAACCCGTAATGGGTAGGTGTTCCAAATGCGCGCGCTTTGAATGTTTCGGACATATCATCACTGACTTCGGTCGTGACTTGGTCCGTTTCCATCTGCTGCGGATCGCGGCTGAAAGACATGTCGTAATTTGCGTCTTGGCAGGTCTCTGTGTCAAAGCATTCAGTGTGGAAGTTGCAATTGACCGTCACCAATTCGGCCGAAGCGACCTGTGGTACGGCGGTCAAGAGCGTCAAAATAGAGGGCTTCATCACAGCAACCACCCAAGAAACTGCGGCGGACTTCTTCGTCGGCCAAAAGTTCTTTGCCTGTGCCCGTGTGAGCATTGCGGCCCTGTACAAGAACATAAGCTTTGTCTGCAATTTCAAGCGCTTGTCGGGCGTTCTGTTCCACCATCAGGATCGGGATGCCTGTACGGGCAACTTCGATAATACGGTCAAACAATTCGTCCATCACGATGGGCGACACGCCTGCGGTAGGCTCGTCGAGCATCAGAACCTTCGGCTTGGTCATCAATGCACGGCCAACGGCCACTTGCTGACGTTGACCACCCGAAAGCTCGCCTGCGGACTGATACCGCTTTTCCTTGAGGATCGGGAACAGGTCATAGATTTGCGCCATTGTATCGCGGAAATCGTCGGTACGGATAAACGCGCCCATCTCTAGGTTTTCTTCGACTGTCATCGTCGTGAAGATATTGTGGGTCTGCGGCACAAAGCCCATTCCCTTTACAACACGTTGTTGCGGCGTCAGGCTGGTGATGTCTTCGCCGTCTAGACGCACAGCGCCTTTATTGACGTTCAGCATCCCGAAAAGGGCCTTCATCGCCGTGGATTTGCCAGCGCCGTTTGGCCCAACAATCACGGCAATCTCGCCTGGATCAACGGAAATAGTGCAGTCGTGCAGGATGTCGGGGCCTTTGCCGTAGCCGCCCGTCATCGCGTCGCCGATCAGAAATGGTTCACTCATGCGCCCACTTTGTCCTTATTTTTCAGACCAGTACCAAGGTAGGCCTCGATGACTTGTTCGTTTGCTTTGATTTCAGCCAAGGTGCCTTGCGCCAGAACCTTGCCCTCGGCCATACAGATGACCGGATCGCAAAGGCGGCCAATGAAATCCATGTCATGCTCGATGACGACAAAGGTATAGCCGCGCTCTTTATTCAGACGGATGATCGCGTCGCCGATTGTGTTCAGCAGGGTGCGGTTCACGCCTGCGCCGACCTCGTCGAGAAACACGATCTTGGCGTCGACCATCATGGTGCGGCCAAGCTCAAGAAGCTTTTTCTGGCCGCCAGACAGATTGCCCGCTTTTTCTTCTTTGAGATGCTCGATGGTCAGGAATTCGATCACCTCGTCAGCCTTTGCCAAAAGGGCGCGCTCTTCATCCGCGATCCGCTTACGGCCAAACCATGCGTTCCACAGCGTCTCGCCTGATTGTGCACCGGGCACCATCATCAGGTTCTCGCGAACTGACATGGTTGAGAATTCATGCGCGATTTGGAAGGTACGCAGCAAACCTTTGTGGAACAACTCATGTGGCGGCAGGCCAGTGATGTCCTCGCCCATCATTGTCACGCGACCAGACGACGGCTGAAGAACACCCGCGATCACGTTGAAAAGAGTAGTTTTTCCTGCACCATTCGGGCCAATCAGCCCTGTGATGGAGCCTTCTTCGATGCGCAAAGATGCGCCATCTACAGCGCGAAAACCACCAAAGGTCTTCACTAAGTTCTCAACGACGATCATGTAGTATCCCCCGCACGTATTGGACGTGTCGTATCATAATGAAATGGCGCAGGGATTGCCCCCGCGCCATTTCGATTTAGCTAAAGCTTAACGGTAGCCAACTGTTGAGTAAACGCCATCAGCAAAGAGAATTTCCTGATAGTTACCAGCAGATTCACCCGGTCCGATCAGCTCAACTGCGGATGCACCAACATAGTCGATGTCGCCGCCAGCAGCCAAAATCTCAAGGCCTTTTGCCAATTCACCTGGGAAAATCTGTTCGCCTGGTGCGTTTGCTACGTCCATGACTTTGTCTTTGAAGTCAGCAGAAGCAGAAGATCCAGCAGCCTGCATTGCAAGCATGATTAACGCAGCAGCGTCGTAGCTCTCTGGTGAGAACGCGCCAGTGCCGTCAAAGCCAGCAGCAGCAGCTAGCTCAACATACATGCCGGAGCCTGCATTGTCTGTGCCTGGGTATGCGCCGTAAGAACCGTCGATTTCGCCACCGAAGTTTTCGTTCAGCTTTTCACCTACCATGCCGTCTGGAACATAGAATGTGTCAAACGCGCCTGTGTCGATTGCGGAACGAATGATGCCGGAACCACCTTGGTCAACGTAGCCAGCAACAACGAGAACTTCGCCACCAGCGGATGCAAGCGCACCAACTTCAGCGGAGTAGTCTGCTTTGCCGTCTTCGTGCGCTGCAGTGATCGTGACAGTGCCGCCATCTGCTTCAAACGCAGCTTGGAACGCATCAGCCAAACCTTTGCCGTAGTCGTTGTTTGTATATGTCAAAGCAACGGACTTCACGCCCTTGTCATGCAGAATTTCTGTCATGATCACACCCTGACGCGCGTCAGATGGTGCTGTGCGGAAAAACAAACCGTTGTCTTCGGCTGTGGACAGGCCTGGCGAAGTTGCGGATGGGGAAATCATCACAACACCGTTTGCCAAGGCGACGTTTGCAAGGATCGCACCAGTCACGCCGGAACAGTCAGCACCCATGATGGCGTTAACTTTGTCAGCAGTCACAAGACGCTCAGCAGCTGTTGTTGCAGCGCCCGCATCAATACATGTGCTGTCTGCACGCACAGACGTGACTGTTGAGCCATCAAGAAGCTTACCGGACTCGGAGACTTCTTTCATCGCAAGCTCAGCGCCTGCGCCCATTGCTGGAGTGATGGATTCAAGTGGACCAGTGAAGCCCAAGATCACGCCGATTTTTACGTCTTCTGCAAATGCAGCTGTGGACATCATCGCTACAGCGGATGTCGCCATTAGTAGTTTTTTCATAAGTATTCTCCCTAGGTGGATATCTTTATCCTGTCAGCCAGATTAGCAGGCCTATTGAGAATGTGAAGTGTGAACCCAAGGGTAAATCACGCGAAAAATGGAGAGTTTGCGGGAAAAACGCCTGTAAAATCCGGGTTTACACAGAAAGTCGGCTCGCGTGCGCACCACGCTCGCGGTAAGGTGTAGTGTCGTAGTGCGAACGGTAGCATTTGGAGAAATGCGAAGGTGAGGCGAATCCGCAAGCGAGGGCCACATTGATCACCGTCATATCGGTTTGCATCAAGAGATTGCGCGCCTTTTGCAAACGCAACTCCATGTAATATCGCTTTGGGCTGCGCGACAGATACCGACGGAACAAACGCTCGAGCTGGCGTGTCGACATGCCGACATCTTTGGCCAAGGTTGCAGGACTGATCGGTTCTTCGATACTGGTTTCCATAATCTGAATGACACGGCTGAGCTTCGGATGCCGCACACCAATACGCGTCGGGATCGATAGGCGTTGCGTGTCTTGGTCCGTACGGATCGACGAATAAATAAGTATATCTGCAACGGCACTGGCGAGTTCTTCACCATGGTCGTCGGCAATCAATTTCAGCATCAAGTCAATAGAGGCGGTTCCGCCCGCAGTCGTAATCCGATTGCCATCAACTACGAAAACCGATTTTGTCAGCGTAACTTCTTCAAATTCTTCGGTAAAGCTGTCTTGGTTCTCCCAGTGGATCGTGGCCTTGCGACCATCCAAAAGGCCAGCCTTGGCCATCGTATATCCAGCGGTGCAAAGCCCACCAATAATCACCCCACGGCGCGCCTCGCGGCGGGTCCAGTTCAGGACTTTCTTGGTCGTGGCTTGCTGTATGCCGATACCGCCACATAGCATAATTGTATCGTCGCGCTCTAATTCAACGAAGTCCGAATCAAGATGGAATGTGCACCCGTTCGAACAGGTCGCATTCTCGCCACCCTCTCCAATAATCGACCAAGAGTATAGCTTTTTGCCAGCAGTCCGGTTCGCAATACGCAGGCTCTCAATGGCCGACGCAAAGCAAAGCATCGTGAACTGATCCATCAACACAAAGACAAAGCGGCGTGGCTTGCCAGTGAATTTAATGTCTACGGTTTGTGGCTCAACTATCATCAAGGGTCCCAATTCTCGAATTTCGCACGACAACAACAGCTTTGACTGCGAACAGCAAGCCTATTGCACGCTATTATTGACACTACAATGGTTGCAATTCCCCAATTATATGTGCCTTTTGGCATTGCTCGCCAATTTATGCGGGCTATAACCATCCGTGCTACCGCTAACAGCGCATGCAATACTGATATATGGAGCAAGACTATGACTGATTGGCAAAAATCTGACTGGCGCAAAAAGCCTCGTGTTCAGATGCCTGATTATCTCGACGCGGACGCCTTGAAGGCTGTTGAGGGTCGTTTGAGCTCCTATCCACCGCTGGTGTTTGCTGGTGAGGCCCGTAAGCTTAAGGCGCAACTTGGCGCTGTGAGCCGTGGTGATGCCTTCCTTTTGCAGGGTGGCGATTGCGCCGAGAGCTTTGCCGAATTTGGCGCCGATAGCATACGCGACACATTTAAAGTGATGTTGCAGATGGCAATGGTCCTGACCTACGGCGCAAAAGTGCCTGTGGTCAAAGTTGGCCGTATGGCGGGCCAAATGGCTAAGCCGCGCTCTGCACCAACTGAAACCATCGGCGGCGTGGAACTTCCAAGCTATCGTGGCGACATTATCAACGGCTTTGATTTCACACCTGAGGCCCGTATCCCTGACCCGACCCGTATGGAGCAGGCGTATTTGCAGGCAGCGGCAACGCTGAACTTGCTGCGCGCTTTCTCGACAGGTGGTTACGCCGATGTGCGCAAGGTCCACGCTTGGACGCTTGGCTTTACCGCAGGTCCAGAGGCCGAGAAATACCGCGAGATGGCAGAACGCATTGGCGACACGCTTGATTTCATGGAAGCCGCTGGCATCCGTGACGAGGCATCCCACACCATGCAGACCGTAGATTTCTACACATCTCACGAGGCGCTTTTGCTGGAATATGAAGAGGCGCTGACACGCGTCGATTCAACATCTGGCAAGTGGCTTGCGGGTTCTGGTCACATGATCTGGATCGGTGACCGGACACGTCAGCCTGACGGCGCACATGTTGAATTCTGCAAAGGTGTTCAAAACCCGATTGGTCTTAAGTGCGGCCCAACCATGACATCCG
>Ga0210309_1142193_pt1 | contig 12253 bp, 9 predicted proteins | sample R1088metaT_FD_159663 | JGI IMG/M metagenome (GOLD analysis project Ga0210309, IMG submission 159663) | Metatranscriptome of estuarine water microbial communities from the Columbia River estuary, Washington, United States - R1088... | ecosystem: Environmental > Aquatic > Marine > Intertidal zone >... | reverse complement strand
TCTCCTGGCCCTGCCCAGCGACTAATGCCGAAGCTGGTCTTTAAAAATACGACGACAGCTGCCGCCGCCCACAAGAAAAGCACGCTGGAAAAAGAGACTGTGTGACCGCCCAGCGTCATTGACAAAAGAGTGCTGTCGGCCCGTTGCTGGCCGAACCATTGGACACCGGTGACAAAGAGATTTGAGACTAGGGCGAGGACGGCGCCAATCAGTCCGCCGACAAAAAGGATAATAATGACCTCGAGAAGTGCTTCGCGAATTTTCTTCATAAATTGAGACGTCCAAGGCTGAGTGACACAATAGGCCTATGTTGGCCCTTATAATTATTATGACAGAATATCTGTTCACCACGGCGCCAAAAAACAGCGTGCCTACTGGAGGCTAATCAACCCGCGGCGACTTGTTGAACCGCTGCACCAAATGTAACAAATCGTTGATCAAGAAGGCATTTAAATTTGTCTATGCAGTGTATTTGATTTGCGGCTCAGATTGAAAAATAAGTGACATTGGAGTGTTTTGACACTTGGCCTGCCGGTTAATTGGGGTTACAGTGCGGCCTCTATGTAGCATCTTTGCGCCTTGCTTGCTTTAAGTTTTCGCACAAGGGCTCTGGTTTAGGTTATTCGAGAATAAATTTTTTGATCCACACACAAAACATTATTGGGCAGAGTATCGCCATTGAAGAGCTAAGAGATCTTATCGAACTGGTAGGGCCTAGCGAATCAACGGTGCTTATTTTGGGCGACAGTGGGACTGGCAAAGAGCTGGTCGCGCGCGCGCTACATGACGCATCAGGCAGGAGCGATGGTCCGTTCATACCGGTTAATTGTGGTGCTATTCCGAGAGAGCTTCTTGAGAGCGAATTATTTGGCCATCGCAGAGGGTCGTTTACCGGCGCTATTTCTGATCGCAAAGGTCGTTTTGAGCTTGCCAATAACGGCACGTTGTTTCTGGATGAGATTGGCGATATGCCAATTGATCTGCAGGTAAAACTTTTACGGGTATTGCAGGAGCGCCAGATTGACCCGATAGGCTCTCTGACGTCTGTGCCCATCAATGTTCGAGTATTGGCAGCCACGCACAAAGATATTGTGTCGCTAATGGACCAATCGTTGTTTCGCGAAGATTTGTATTATCGTCTCAATGTGATGCCTATCGAAATACAACCGCTGACTGACCGCAAAGAAGATGTGCTGCCACTGTTTGACCACTTTGCGGCGCAGCATGCGAGTGACGGGAAACCGCCCATTACCTTACACCCTTTTTCGATGGCACTTTTTTTGGAGTACAGCTGGCCTGGAAATGTCCGCGAGCTGGCCAATTTGGTAGATCGTTACTCTGCACTTTATGCTGGACAAGAAGTCGATTTGCGAAAGGTTATTCCGAGCATGGTGCCGCCAGGTATTCGCGCATTGGCAAACGTGATGGATCCGGCTGCGCCTATTGTGGATAAAACCGAGACGCTGAACTCGCGATTGGCCGCACAGGTCATTCATACGGCTGAGGCCTTTTCGGACAGTGAAAATATTGAGCGCTATGTGAGCGCTCAAATGAATAACGAAGTCGAACAAACCATTTTATTGGCCCAGGGTGGGGGCATGTTCCCTGAAGAGGGCGTGCAGTTAAAGCAGCACTTGTTGGACATTGAGCGCAATCTTATTCGCCACGCACTCGCGTCAGCCGAGGGCAATGTCTCTAAGACGGCGCGACTGCTTAATTTGCAGCGCACGACGTTGATTGAAAAAATTAGTAAGCACGGTTTGTCCAGTGATGTTTAACCTGTTGGTTAAATTGCATAGTTAAGACAGTTGGCCCTTGGTAGTCCTGAAACCCGTCACTGATCTCCCCTCTATAATCCTTTTCGCTTTTTAAATGCCTCTACGAGCGCGCTGTCTGCTGCAATTCGTTTGCGCTTGTTGCCTTAAAACCAGTCCCTTTTGCATCAGGTTTATCAGCCACATAGTGGCAACCTATTTCCGCAAAGTGGCCGTCTTTTCCCGAAGTGGTGTCAAATTGCCGACTTATTGCCAGTGGCAATAAGTTGACACTGTCTTGCCACTTTTAACATAACTCACTGTATTCCTTAGAAATAATGTTTTGGCACGTAAATTGCTATTCTCTAGGCATTAGAAGCGAACTATGCAGCATTAATTTTTAACACAGGTGATATGACGTGGCACAACATCATGCAATAGAACTGCTCTGGATTGACGCTGTAGACCAGCTGTCCTCTCAAGATCTCGCTGCCTTTTCGCAGCGGGGCATCGGCGTAACGCAAGTCGATTTCACAGACCTTGAAAACGAACATTTCTTGAATGCACAGGTTGCCGTACTCAACCTCTCCAGCGACACCACAATGCTGAAAGAGATTCAGGTGCGCATTGCAGGCATGGGTAGCAGTCTTCAGATTATTGCCCGGGTTGCTCGTGATGATTTGGCGCTGGGTATTAAGGCGATGCACAACGGTGCGCTCAGTGTTGTGCCGAACACCAGTTACGATCCTGTTGAGTGGGCTGCGGTTTTGGATATGGTTCATATTGAGCCTAAGAAGAGCAAGAGCGCGCAGACATTTGTCTTTGCAGACCCTGTTAGTCGCAACCTTTTGGCGCTCGCAGAGCGTGTGGCCAATGTCGATGTTAGCGTGCTCATCGTGGGTCCTACCGGTGCCGGCAAGGAAGTGTTGGCGAGAATTCTCCATGACGCTTCACCGCGCCACATGGGCCCCTTTGTCGCCTTCAACTGTGCTGCAATGCCAGAAAATTTAATTGAAGATATGTTGTTTGGTCATGAGAAAGGCTCATTCACCGGTGCCACAAAAGTGCAGCCCGGTCTTTTTGAGCAGGCCCAAGGCGGCACGGTGTTTCTTGATGAGATTGGTGAAATGTCTTTTCACTTGCAAGCTAAATTACTGCGTATTTTGCAAGAGCGTGCCGTGGTTCGACTGGGCGGCCAAAAATTGATTGATCTCGATATTCGAATTGTTGCGGCAACTAACCGTGATTTAAAAGCAGCCATTGCCCAGAACATTTTTAGGGAAGATCTCTACTTCCGGCTCAGCGCATTCAAGTTATCCATCCCATCGTTGATCGATAGACCTTTGGACATTTTGCCCTTGGCGGAACAGTTTTTGAAGCAGCAGAGTAATGGTGCGCAGCCTCCGCGATTGACCAGTGCCGCACAGCATAGCCTAGAGACATACAGTTGGCCGGGGAATGTCCGCGAGCTTCAAAATGTTTTAATTCGCAGCATAGTACTGTCAAACGGTGCCGTGATTGACACCCAGCATTTAATGTTCGACGACTTTGCGCAGCCCGAGATATTGCACCGTCACACGACCCACGCTCCGAGTCAGTCTGGCTGGCAGCACAATGCACTGCCGCGCGCGCAGGTTTCTGCCGCATCGCTTGGCAGCCATTCTACTGTCGCGCGTGAGCGCGGCGTGTCAGAGGATTTGACAACCGCGATTAAACACAGCGAGTGCCAAACCATTATGGCGGCGCTGCATGCGTCTAGAAGTCGTGAGCAGGCTGCTGAGCAGCTGGGCATTAGCGCCAGAACACTGCGTCACAAATTACAACGGCTGCGAGAGCAGGGAATTAACGTCACTCGGGCCTATGCGCGATAGAGGAGTAAATCATGGTTAGTCCAGTAAATTCAGGCAATGTGGAATCGCTGCTGAACCAAATTCGACAGTATCAGGCACAGGCTGCGCAAGGCATCAATCTATCGCCAACCGCGCGGGTTGACGAAACAGCCGTTAACGGAGTCGGTTTTGCTGACGCCATAAAGGGCGCCCTTAATCAGGTTAACTCTGCACAGAGCAGTTCCCGCGCGATGCGCAATGCCTATGAGAGTGGAGAAGATATTCCATTGACAGATGTTGTGATGAGTATGCAAAAGTCATCGTTGGCCTTTGAAGCGACGCTTCAAATAAGAAACAAAGTTCTTAAAGCCTACGAAGACATTATGAACATGCCCGTTTAGAACGACGAATAAGAGATACTAGCGATGCCAACAACCTTAGCAAATCCGACAAATAGCAATTTGGCCCCAGCCGCAGCGGGCGCCGCCGCGCTGCCAGTGGGCCAACAATCTGTTCAAGGCCTTGATGCACCCGCGGGTGCAGCGATCTCTGGCGCATTTCCCAGCATCACCGAGGTTATGCGACAGCCGGCAGTGCGCAAGGCGATGCCTGCGATTATTGCCTTCCTGACGGTGGCCATGTTTTTGATTGCCTATTCCTTTATGCAAGATCCGATTTATCGCGCTGTCTATCCAGGGCTCTCGGAGTCTGATCGGCAGCTGGCATTTGAGGCCTTATCGGGCGCAGATTTTAAAGCGCGCATCGACAGTGCGTCGGGTGAATTAAAAGTGCCCGATGCCCGTTACCACGAAGCGCGTATGTTTCTTGCCTCGCGCGGATTGCCGCAAGAGGGCTCCGCCAGTGGCATGAGCAGCCTTGATGACGAGTCGTCAATGACCTCAAGCCAGTTTATGGAACAGGTTCGCTATGTTTCAGCAATGGAGCAAGAGCTCGCGCGCAGTATTACGCAAATCACCACCATACGCTCCGCAAGAGTGCATTTGGCCACACCAACGCAAAGCGTGTTTGTGCGCAACCGTACCCCTGCCAAAGCATCCGTGGTTGTCTCACCCTATCCTGGTCGACAAGTGTCTCCCTCTCAAGTGGAGGCCATTATTCATATGGTGTCGTCGAGCATTCCCTATCTCTCAATAGAAGATGTGGTGGTGGTTGATCAGCGCGGCAAATTGCTGACGGACGCCAATAATTTTGCCTCAATGCAGTTGAACACGGCTCAGTCAGAGCATAAACAGCGCCTAGAAGAAACCTATCGCAGCCGCATTGACGCACTGTTATCTCCGGTTGTTGGTGCAGGAAATGTTCGCTCAGAGGTCGACCTGAAAATCGACTTTACTGAGGAAGAGTCAACCTATGAAGAGTACGACGGCAATGATAACGGGCCGAAAGCGCGTTCCGAGGTTCTCTCTCTCGAACAAGATTCGTCACAGACTGCTGGCGGCATCCCCGGCGCCACGACCAACACGGTGCCTGCAGCTCCCACTAACGTGGTCAATGGCCAGCTCTCGGCAGCCGGCGGTGCAGACGGATTGCGCACCAGTAACAGCACAACAACCCGAAATTACGAGATGGATCGCGCAGTGCGTCACGTCAAGCGTCAGGGCGGTAATGTTGAGCGTATCTCTGTTGCAGTAGTTATAAATGAGCCCGCGGGCGTCACTAGCACCGTTGATGCCGACGGCACGGCAACAGAGTCCGCGGTCGTTTACAGCGATGCAGAGATTGAGCGGTTTACCGATCTGGTGAAGGGCGTTATTGGCTTCAACTTTGAGCGAGGCGACGTGGTAACCATCGTGTCTGCCAAGTTTGAGGAACCTGAAGTCATTGAAAGTCCCTTCGCGTGGTATGAAAACGCACAGGTTATCAGCGCCATTAAGAGCACTGGCGCGGCGCTTATCTTCTTGGTTATTTTGTTGGGTATCGTTATTCCTGTGATCAAAGCGTACTTGCCAGCAGTGGATGATAGTGCAGTTGCCGACAAACTTGATGCGCTTAAAGACGGCGAGTTGAGCGATGAAGAGTTGAGGATGATCGAGATGGGCGAAGGCGAGTCCCTCGAAGACATCAAAGCCAAGCTGCGACCGAAAAAATCCACCATATCTGCAGAGATGCTTGATACAGCCAATACATATGACGACAAAGTGGCTCTTATTCGACTGTTGGTTGCTGAAGACTCGGGTCGTGTTGCAAATGTATTGAAGAAGATGATTCGCCCAATTTAAGTTGGCGAGGAGATAGAAAATGGCAGAAAATCAAGCAAAACAGTCCGTTCCATTTGAAGAGCCGCCGATGTCGGAGGCGCTTCGCGACGAGCTAAGCCGTATGACCAGCACAGACCGTTCGGCAGTGATTATGCTGCTGTTGGGTGAACAGCAGGCCGCAGACATTATTCGCTACTTGAACCCGAGAGAAGTGCAGGCGCTAGGCTCGGCGATGGTGGGTGTTGCCGATTTATCCCAAGAAGCCGTTAACATCGTGCTTGACGAATTTGTCGCCACCATCAAGAAACAGACTAGTCTCGGCCTCGGGACGGGTGACTACGTGGAGAAAGTTCTCAACCGCGCCCTTGGTGCGGATAAGGCTGCCACGGTCCTTGGGCGCATTATGCCCGGCTCGTCGAGTAAGGGGCTTGAAATTTTGCGCTGGATGGATGCGCGATCAATCGCCGATATGATTCGCGAAGAGCACCCCCAGGTCGCAGCCATTATTCTTTCAGTACTCGAATACGACGTCGCCGCCGATGTGCTCAATTACCTGCCCGCAGAAAATCGCCCAGAGATTATGCAGCGTGTTGCCAGTTTAGAAACAGTGCAGCCATCCGCGATGGACGAACTAGAGGGCATCATGAAGCAACAGTTCTCGAGTAGTTCGTCAGCCAAGTCATCAAGCTTTGGCGGCGTGAGTACTGCGGCGAAGATCATGAACTTTATCAAGGTTGATCTTGAAACGGCCATTATGTCTGGTGTAGCAGGGCTTGACGAAGAGCTCGCCTTGAAGATTCAAGACAATATGTTTACCTTTGACAATCTGGCAGGTGTTGATAACCGAGCAATCCAAGTGCTTATGCGCAACATTGAGTCCGATATGTTGATGACGGCATTGAAAGGCGCTGATGAAGAAGTGCGCACGAAGTTTCTCGACAACATGTCGCAGCGCGCACGCATTATGTTCCTTGATGATATGGAGTCGAAAGGTCCTATCAGAATCACCGATGTGGAAGAGGCTCAGAAGACCATTATGCGTCTGGCAAGGGTACTCTCAGATGCAGGTGAGCTAGTACTAGCGGGTCGGGGAGATGACTTTGTCTAAGTCGGATCCGTCAGTCAGCTGGCGTCTCAACGAACTGATCGAAGCTGGGCACAAGGCCAAAGAATTCGCCACAGCTGATTGGTATCGCCACGACGAGCCGGTGCGCGATCATGGCTTCGAGCTGTGGGCGCCAAAAGTAATCGGCGGGCCGGTTGAGGATATTGCTGAAGAGGCACCGCTCGAGAATGCTATAGAGACCGTCCAAGCTGCGGAGCCAGAATTAGCCGCAGAACCTGCAACGGCTGAAGAAAGCGCCCCGCAAATTGACCAAGAAGCACTCGAGCAAGCGTGCAGTGACAGTTTTGATCAGGGTTATCAACAGGCAATGGAGGCCGCCGAGCTAAAATGGGCTGAAGCCCGCAAAGGGTTTATCGACTTAACCGACGCGTTGAACAAAGCACAAAGTGCACCCAATGAATTTTTCATGCCGCTTAAAAAGCTTGCCCTGCATATTGCTGAGCAGCTGGTTAGAGGCGAGTTGACCCTCTCTACGGCCGCACTAGAGCGTCTTGTCGATGAAGCTATAAACGACATAGAACAGCAGGGAGAGGGCCCTATTGTGGTGTTTTTAAATCCACTGGACCACGCCCGCTTCACTGCGCATTTGCGCAGTGAGCTTGATCATATAGATCTCCGTGTCGATGCGAGCCTGTCGCAGGGCAGCGTCAGAGTCACGATGGACGACAGCGCCACCGAAGACCTAATAGAAAATCGTTTAACTGCGATCGCAGACAGTTTGCTGGGGCTTAATGGCCTTACCAAGAAGTCATCCTCCGGCGCCCGAAGTACCAAAGACAAGATCAATCAAAAACGGGATTCCATAATTGAGGGTAGTGCGGAACTTGTTAACTCCTTTGACCCTGTAAACAGCCCTGAGCCAGTAAACAGCCCTGAGCCCACAGACAGCCCTGAGCCAATAGAAGGCCCAGAGCCACTTGAGGGCGAGCTCGAAAATGGCGCATCCTTCGATGACAATTCTGAGGAGCCGGAGCTCGATGCTTGATTTTGCCACTCAAGTCGATCTAGAGATCGCCAAACTCACGCTATCTGAACCGCTGATGAGCGGAAAATTAGTACGCGTTGTTGGCCTCACCCTTGAAGCAAAAGGTATTGTCGCGCCGCTTGGTGCTCATTGCCGCGTCGAAAATATCGATATGGGCTCCTTTGTCGACGCCGAAGTGGTTGGTTTTAACGACGACACCCTGTATCTCATGCCCTTTTCCGAGCCCAACGGGATTGGCCCCGGAGCACGTGTTTGGGTTGTCTCTAAACACGCCAAAGCCTCCCTCGGCGAAGCCATGTTGGGGCGTGTGATTGACGGACTCGGCCAACCCCTCGACGGTGCCGGCCCCATCGCCTACAGCGAGCAGCTCGGCCTAGAAGGCCTAGCGATCAACCCAATGGAGCGAGGATCAATTACTAAAACCCTCGATACCGGTATCAAAGCCATCAACACCTGCCTAACCTTAGGGCAGGGCCAGCGCATCGGACTTGTGGCCGGATCAGGCGTAGGTAAGAGCGTGCTTTTGGGTATGTTGACCCGCAACACCGCAGCCGATGTCGTGATTATCGGACTTATCGGTGAGCGCGGTCGAGAAGTGCAAGAATTTATTCACAACACCCTCGGAGAAGACGGTCTTGCAAAAGCCGTTGTCATTGCTGCGCCAGCGAATATCTCCCCAGTACTCAGATTAAAAGCGACCTATCTGACCCACCTGGTTGCCGAGTATTTCCGCGACCGCGGCAAAAACGTTTTGATGCTCTGCGACAGCTTGACGCGAGTCGCCCATGCTCAGCGCGAAATTGGCTTAGCCATCGGTGAACCGCCGACAGCCAAAGGCTATCCGCCATCGGTATTTGCCATGCTGCCGCGCCTGATTGAGCGCGCCGGCGTTGGTCGCCACGGCCACGGCTCCATTACAGCGGTCTATACCGTCCTTGCTGAGGGCGATGACCGCTCTGACCCTATTGTCGATATTGCCCGGGCCTCTCTCGATGGCCAGGTTCTTTTGTCCCGCGCCCTTGCAGACGCAGCACACTATCCAGCGATTGACTTAGCCGGTTCCATCTCGCGGGTGATGCCAATGCTGGTGCCACCAGAAGTACTCAAGGCAGCGAATCGGTTCCGTCGTCTGTGGAGTCTCTACCAACAAAACGAGGACCTGATTCAAGTGGGTGCCTATGAAAGAGGGACCAACCCAGATCTCGATGAGGCGATTAAATTGCGCCCCAGCATGGAGGATTTGTTGCGCCAAATGAGCGATGTCAGTGTTCCAATCTATGAAAGTCAGGCCGCGATCCTTCGCATAACTGCACAGGTGAAAAATTGAAAACAGTATGGTCAGTTCTAGTCCTCAAAGCTGAGCACGCTGTGCGCGACGCTCAAGCAAGCCAAGCAAGTTTAAATCAGCGCCTTGAGCGCGCCTTGCTGCAGAGCGAAAAAATTGATGTTCTACTTGCCGACTATGCAGCACAGTTAAGCGCGGTTCAGCAGCGTGATCACAGCTCCAGCGAAGTCAGCAATTACAGCCACTTTATTATTCAGCTACAAACATTGAAAAGCCGTGCCCAACGCGAAGTGCGTCAATTAGAGATAGAGCTACAGCTTGGCCGACAGATACTGGCTGCTGCTGATCGAGAGCTTTTAAAAGCCGAGCAACTCTGCGCCAGAGCAGAAGAAAAACAGGCGCGCGAGCGGACTTCTCGAGAAGCTCGCGAATTTGACGCCCAAGCGATTCAGCAACACAATTTTCGCGCACGCGCGCTGTAACAACGCTTTTATAGAAGAACAAAAGTGCCTTCGAGGGCACGTGAGCGGTTTTTGGCATACCTCTTGCAACATCCCTCAGCAAGAAGACCATTGCGCAGGAAAAATGATAAAAATGATAGATGCAAAAAATCTCATGTTAGACCTCGGCCGTGACCCTACAGCCCGTAATGACGGGCTTAGCATCACATCGCCGACGAAAGCAAGTGACTCGCTGCAGAGCTTCTCCGGTGTTTTTAAAAATACCATGGCAGAAGTTGAAGTGGCCAAAAGCGGCAATAGTTTGCCGGTTAGCGGCAGCGATCTTGCTGACAGCGGTGATCCTGCGGCGCGGCTGCCTCTGCCATTGCTCAGTCGAACCCTTCAGGGCGGTACGTCGCTGGTTGTCGGGGGTGCAGAGCCCACAGAAGCTAGCCTACTCGCTTTTGCGCAGTCTCAAGGTATCGATCTTCGCGCCCTTGGTATTGAAATATTGCAAAAGGCGCCAGACGACCTCGCCGTCCGAGGCCAACGATTTGTAGCTCAAAGCCAAGGCGAGAGCGAGGGTCACAGCCTAGGCCAAAGCCTTAACCAGGACATGAACCAGAGCTTGAACCAGAGCTTGAACCAGAGCTTGAACCAGAGCCAGCGCTATGCCGACCCTGCTGCACTAGCGCAGACAAGTCCGGCGCAGACCGCTCTGGCACAGCCCATTGACCACGCGTTAACAAAGGCTGAAATGGTTGCGGCTGTACAAGAATCGGTAGCGAATATGCAATTGTCGACGGTCACCGTTGAAGCACAGCGACCGCTCATGATGGGCCAGTCTCTCGATTTGAGCGTGGGTGACAAAGCCACCCCTTTAGCCGGGCCAGCAATTTTAGCCGGACCAGCAGTGACCTCAGGGATAGCGCCAGAAATAGCCGCGCTTGCTAAAACTGCCCCCATGGCCGGCGCTAATAGTTCGGTGCCCGCGCCTCAAACGGTTGTTGACTCAATGCGCGCAGCGCTCAAGCCAGTGCAAGACCCTCGCGGAAGTGCCGAGCAGGCCCGTGTTGGCATTGAGCTGGTGGCGCCGCGCAGCCTTCCGAAGGATATTCGCACCAGTATTGAACAAGGCCAATTAACGGCGCAGCAAAAATCTATTGCGCTCAATGACATCGTCAGGAATATACTTGCAACAAAGACTAATCAAGATCCAACAAGCATCAAAGTAACGCCGCCAACACTGGTCGTTGAAGGCGCTATGCGCGAGAAAGTTGCTGAGGGCACCGCGGCAAAGCTGACGTTCGCCCCGTCAGTGATGGATGCGTTTATAAAGCAGTTTAAAGATCGCCAAGGGTTGCCTGCTGTAAAAATGGCACCAATAAATTTGGCCCCTAACAGCGTTGCACCTGCGCCATCGAGTCTCTTGGCAGCACCGACGGTGATATCCGCGGAGAACTCTTTTGCGCAGAGCCCTATTGCGCAGAACGCAGCCGCCCCAAGTGTCGCAGCGGCTGAAATGTCTCTCGATCAGGCAATGAGAGCAAATGAAGACGATTTGCAGCAAGATCTTTTGCGTCGCCAAGATGCTTACACACAATTGTCGCAGCGCTTGTCTGAGGCCTTAGGTCAGCGCCTCAGCGCCCAAATCGCAAGGGGTTCATGGACGGTTGAAATGGAGCTGCACCCCAAGACCCTCGGTCGAGTCGAAGTACAGTTGGAGATGAAAAACGGCCAGCTAGAAGCGCACTTTAACGCGGCCAACGCAGCGACACGCGAGCTAATAGCAGAGGGAATGCCACGGTTACGTGAGATACTTGCAGAACATGGCACGGAAACTGCTTATACAGATTTAGGCTTCGCAAATCAGGGTAATTCTGACGGAAAGTCGACAGGCCAGGATAGCGAAAAACATGCGACAGGCGCTATGGGCGCCGAAATAGACGGTTCAAGCATAACCAAGAGCCAAAAGATAACCGATGATGGTTTAGACGTATTAGTGTAATGACCGCCCCAAGTGGTTGGTAGCATAGAGGATAAAGTGATGAGTGAAGAAGTAGCAGTTGAAGAAGAAAAAGCAAAGAGCCCAATTTTAAAAATTATTCTGATCGTTGTCGGAATCTTGTTGCTTGTTGCAATCACCATTGGCGGCACCCTGTTTGCTACCGGCTTTTTCGACGCAGAGAAGGAGTCCTCGGAAGAGGCTATTGCTGCGCTGGAAGCTGAAGCATCAGCTGCAGCTGCGGCTGCAGAAGCGGCTGCCAGAGGGCCCGATAAAGAAACTAAAGAATCGCCTGAATTTACACGTTTTGAGCAATCTTACTTCCAACTGCCGAAACCTCTCGTGGCTAACCTCGCTGGGTCAAGAAAGGTCATGCAGGCGACTGTTGCGATTATGACGCACTACGACAGCCGCGTTGTTGAAAACGTTGACAAACACGATTTCCCCCTGCGTTTTGCCATGTTAAGCGTGATGAGACTAGTGACCGAAGACGATATTACATCGGCAAATTTTCAGACAGATTTGGCGGAAAAATTAAAGATTGAAATGAATGCTGTGCTTGAAAGTTTAGAAGATTTCGGTGGTATTGAGGCCGTGTATTTTACTGAAT
>Ga0210309_1127327_pt1 | contig 15933 bp, 1 predicted proteins | sample R1088metaT_FD_159663 | JGI IMG/M metagenome (GOLD analysis project Ga0210309, IMG submission 159663) | Metatranscriptome of estuarine water microbial communities from the Columbia River estuary, Washington, United States - R1088... | ecosystem: Environmental > Aquatic > Marine > Intertidal zone >... | reverse complement strand
TCCGACATCGATTGTATTGTTCGCAATCATGCCGTGCTTTCTTCATCGGATCATGGCGATGTCACCTTAACGGACTGCAGGCTCTTGTTTCAAGCTGCCACAGCTCAGTTCGTGGGGCTGGTGCTCGCATCCGACATCGATTATATTGCTCGCAGTCATGCCGTGCTTTCTTCGCCGGAGCATGGCAATTTTAGCTCAACAGACCGCAGGGTCTTGTTTCAAGCTGCCACTGCTCAATTTGTGGGACCAGTGCTCGTTTCCGACATCGATTGCATTGTTCGCAATTATGCCATGCTTCCTTCGCCGGAACATGACGAGGTCAGCTCAACAGAGACGACAGGCGCGAGGTCCCTCGAAGTCAAACTCCTCTCAGGCAAAACCATAATTCTCTCGGCCGACGGTCATAAGACGGTACACGAAGTGCTCCACCTACTCCCGGGAGCCGACTGGCTAAGTATTGGAAGTCATCGAGTCCCTTCCAACTCCCTGATATCAGAAATTTCTAGCAACTCCACGCTCACGGCGCGAGCGAGGCTCCGTGGTGGAGGACGAATCTTCATGACCGAAGAAGCCAGTCGCATGAGTTGCAAAGAACGGAGCGTCATGGGATACGCGTGCAGCGCCGACTGCACCGAAATCGATTGCATAAACAGAATCCCAGAGGCATCATGGCACGAGGCAAAGCAAACCTTCATCTTCCCTGATAGCAAGGTACAAGTGGTTCGAGGTGAACCCCTCGACGATTCTAACAAAGGTCTCCTAGTTACGCGACCAATCAAGGACAAAGAACTGGTAGCAGTGTTCGGCAGCACTGCATCCTTCGACAATGTCAGCCCTGCAGGGAAGGCCTTCAACTCCATCCGCGACTCTCTCCTTAGGGCGACATCCTATCAACGTCAGCTGCAATACTCAGTATTTGGCACCATAGAGGCGCAAGAGGGAGAGGACGGCAAAACAAACGACAAAGAGGTCTGGATAGTCCCGAGAGCAGACGCCGATCTAGCATTGGAACAACTAAGAGCCAAGCGCATACACGGGGGCCAGAGTCTAGATCAACTTCTCCGTCTACATGGCCCCCTAGGGAAGGGTCATCTTGCCAATCATGTCTGCTGCGAGGAGCACAGAAACCTGGCAATAGAAGTGGTGCAGATACGATACTCAGCAACCCCAGATGGGCCTGCGATACCTATGCCAGTCGCAATCCTAAGAGCGCGCCGACCGATCGCAGCAGGAGAACTCGGCTGCACTCAATACCAAAGGGACATCAAAACGTGGGGCCCAGCACCAGAACGGCAATCAATATTTCAATGCAGCTGCTGCAAATGCCAAGGGCATTGCCAACAGGCTCCGCACCCAGTAACACCAGCGTCCCTGATCGAAAGGTGGAATAGTTGCGACATCTTCTTCGACAACGAGCCTATCAGAGCCGAGAGTGCCTCAGGACACCACCCTTACCGCCTACATATTCCCAGAGCATGGGGCAACGTGGAATTGATGCCTGCAAGCCTCCGACGTCTCACAGTGCGCCGGTCAACAACGAATACGCAGAGATCATACCTGAACGATGACCTGGTGGACCTCCTCTCAATGTGGGCTGCGGACGGAAGACCTCTCGGCCTCCCTATGCAAGGACAAGCCAGGGTAGTGTCATCCTTCTTCTGGACTCGACTCATCCAGGGAGAAGTCGACCTTTCGGGCCGAACCGACGACTGGTCCACAAGGATTCCCATACCTTTGTTGAAACATGTCTTCATCCCCATACACCACCCAAACCATTGGTGCCTTTGCCACATCAACACTGGGAGCAAATCGATGACCTACATAGACCCAGCCAGCCCGGAGGAATCCACACGGGAAGCCTCGGTCAGAATGAACACATGGCTATGGATGTTCTCCAGATACGCTGCCCAAAACTGGGAAAGGCTTGGCGTTGACATTCCACGCTGGGAAATTCGGCTCTGCGACGTATCCGAAGCACTACTAAGCCAACTCCCAGACATCACGAAGGAGACAGCAAGATCTCTCTACGGGTACAGGGATGCAGAAACGATAGCACAGCTGATCCATAAAGGCCTGGTAACACAGGCTGCGATCGACAGGTGGGAACATCGCGGGATCTACCTTCTGGGGACGAAGGACAAGTCCCTAGGAGGCTGGAACTGGTCCGCCCGACCACACAGCCTCATTCCGCGCCAAACTAATGCATTCGATTGCGGCATGTTCGTCATCCTTTACATTTTGTATGGAGCCCGAGGCTGGACGATGAACTTCGACCAGAATCACATCGAACACTGCCGATCATGGTTCCTACGAACCCTTCTATTGAAGGGCTCATGGGAGGAGAGTTTCACATGCCAAACGTGCAATGTGACCGCCTTCTCAGGAGAAGCCCAGCCCCAGCTTTGCGCGGGTTGCCACCAAGGCCCAGTAGGCAAAAAGAGAAGCGGCCCACCGCCGCGAACTGGCGGCCACACCGAGCAGCGCACACACTCGTCCACCTCTCGCCTTCCGCTATGGACAGCAGAGCCGCCACCCGAAAAGGAGGCGAAAAATGACAAGCGTATGAAAACCCTCTCACTTGCCCCTGTACCACCCCCGAAACTGCGGCGAAGCTCAAGACTTGCGGGCCAGGAGCCCGAGTCAGCCTCCACTACAAACAAAGATGGGGGCAGCAGCAGCTACTCGCCTCGAGTCGGACAGGAACCGTCGCGCTTCGAACCCCCGGTAGTAACCTCGGACCCACTGCATCCTCGGGGCCTCTCGGCAAGGTCGGACATCGACGAAGCCCAAAGGATTCGAGAAGGGAAAACATTGCAGACCAAGGGAGTAGATAGTGAATCTGATAAAGCAGAGCTAGCAAATCAACGGCAGGAGAGAAAGAATCTCGTCACCAGCTCTAGACCAATACAGCGCCCGGAGAAGGAGACACAGAAACGACACCCGGCCGCCACGGAAAGGTACGGATGGGCTCTCCCACTCCTCTGCCAATCCGAGGAAAGACAAGAACGACTGAGAGATCTATGTGCTAAAGTCAAGAAGGGTCTACACAGCGTCACGATCCATGACAATGCTCTCCTCAGAAACTACGCAAAGGCAGCGTCAGCCAAGGCAATCGCCATAGACACTCGCCGGTCAGATGAGTTAAAAGGGTTGCTAACCAAACTGAATCATCCGTCATTCGATCCTGATCTGAACGAAGGGCGTGAATGGTTTCATTCGACTCTTGGCCCCTGGCTGGATGCGGATCTTAGGCTACAACGACGAAGTCTTTGGTGCCAGCTCTCTAGCTCTCCGATTATCACAGTGACTCTTCATCACTGCGGGTTTCGAGACAAGCGAACGGCCATCGCCGCCCTAGCTGAGGTCGGTATAATTCTAGAGCCAAGCGAGATGGAGGGATTAGTTCTTAAGAAAGCACACTCCAAGTCTGGAGCTCTAATAACCGGTCTAATCCGCTGGAATATGAGCCCATCCAGTGCCATCCAAGACCTATTTCTCGGAGACACCACAATCTCAGATGAAGAAGGCCCTGTGCGATGCTTCGTTCAAAATCTCTCGCAGAGGTCTGAGGAAGGCAGAACATTCGTGATCCACCCCTCGTCCACCAATCAGCAGCCTCGTATGAAAAGTTGGAGTCGCGTATGGGAAATCCTGGGAGCATCAGAATCTCAGATCCTCCATCTGATTACGGTGACGACGGGGATGGAGTGCACGGACACTCAGCCGAATGAGACACGAATATGGTCCCCGAATCTGCCAAGGCGGGCCAGAACTGTGTGGGGCAACTACGGCATGGAGGCAATACACGGTCAAATTCGAATCGACAATAGAAATGCGACGGCGATAAGAGGGCACTGGCAGCAAACCAACACCCTACCTCAGCGCAAATTCCACCTGTCCTTCGGCCACACCGTCCTGCCTGGGGAAGACTCAAAGAGAGGGACGTCCGAAGTGGACTCTCTCCCGGTATCCTCTAGCACCCTCCTACTGCTTGCAGAGGCATCAGCGGAGACCCTCGAGACAACAATGCATCACTACAGCCGACATACTATGAACGCAAACGTCTCTTCGACAGCTCTCACGACTTCACTGGACTGCATTCGAACTCTGAAGGAAGCGGTATGCAAACTAGGCCTGGAACTGGCGGCTCTGACCACCCCGTCTTGGCTAATCAACTGTGGCCCGATAGTAAGACTGAGACCGCTCGATCTCGACTGCGATATGAACGGAGTCAGCAGCATTTTGATCAACTACGTTCAAATCAAAAGAATGAAAGGATCTCCCCAAATCATTGAGCGCCCACTGTGGGTCAAACGGACGCTCCTGAAGCTGACAAACGAAATCCAACTAGCAATCGGAAAGGAGAATCGAGCATTCCGCTTGGAGGACATACTGCTCAAAAATGTAAACCATCGATCAAATGCGGCATCACCACTTCTCAGGGTGACCGGCACAGTCGGACTCAGGGCGAGAAAGGGAATCAAGCTGGAGGACGACATACTGGTAGGTGCCTTGGTAGCATTTTACATTGGCAACAACACCTCGGACGAGAAAAGCGCTAAATTCAAATGGTGCCCCGTAGCTAACAAGAGCGAGCAATCACTATGCGCCATCACGTCGATTTCGGCCAAGGTACACCACAGGAGTCTGCAGAGGAGACCCCTTTACCTCGGACGAAAACGGAAAAACAGAGATGCTTGGGTAATTGACGACTTGTCGGACCCCAGAGTCGAGCTACTTGCGAATACACTCAACAGAAAATCGGCAGAGGGCATCCTGGACAAGTTACACATTCCATTCTGGCAGAGACGACAGTCACAGCTGAACAGTGTGGCTGCCAATGGGATCGCGGGGACGGTAGACAATAGTCAGTCGATCTCGCCATGGTCACTGGATCCCTCAGAAGAGCCAATCCAAGGCACATGGATGCCGTCCTCTACCACCCCTCAATTTCTCCTCGCCTCCAAGCGAGCCTTCCTCAGACACAGAGGCGCTCAAGGAAGGGCGAACACGGTACGGGGGGACTGGAAATCCTGGGAAGTCGGAACATCCTATGGCCAGTTAGCATGGAGCAAGGGGGACTGCCTCGTCTCGAGATTCTGGGCGGCACTCTCGGCTCAGAAGCTCACAAGTTTCTACCTGGAAATCAGGGGAGAAGGCCGGGCCTTTGCGACGGCGGAGACGGAAAGGATCTTCCGCGATACCTCAGGCCGTTGGATCCTCTGGAACGAGGTCCCGCACCAGGAGCAGCAGATTTGGCTCTCCCTACTCCACATCGAAAGTTGCTTCACACAAGAGATCTCCAAAGTCCAGCCAGGTGATGTTACAGGAGCAGATCGCACATACTGCCTCCATGACAAACACGATCTGAACCGATTCTCGGTCAAACCGCCGGCTCGTCTTAATTTGCAACTAGCAAAACGAACCTATCTGAAAGAGCGCGGAGACGTGGTGGGTGCACGCAACATCACAGGGGATTGGAGATGGTGGCAAGACGAAGTCAGACATGTCGCCGCTGCGCACACAGTCGGCAATGACGGCTCTCTGCCCGCGGAAGAGCACTCCCTATGGGGAAAAGGGGGACAACTATTGTCTAGATTCTGGACAGCCATGTGGATGAAAGACATGTCCTCCTTCACCAAAGAGCTGGAAGAGGAAGGCCGACTTAACTTAGCGCACGAAGCCACGCTGCTTCTAGGCCTCCAACAGAACAGGTGGAAATCATGGTCCTCACTCTCAGAAGATGAACAACAGAGATGGCTAATGTCTCTCCAAATCGAATCGTTCTTCACACTCCCGAAAAGGACAGGTAACATCCTCTCGTGGAATATGGGCCCAGCAGCCTTTCATTCGGTGCTCCCGGAACTACCGAAGATCCTCGCAAACGGGCCACCCCTAGTATTCTTACAGGAGGTAAAATGCAGGCGTAACCAACGGGAGTGGATACGGAGGACGCTGGAGCAAAGATTCCCTCGCTACAAGTGTCTGCTAGGCACAAGCTCTAGAAGCTCATGGAGTGGCACCTCCCCGCTGATAGTGGCAACATTACTATCAAAGGAGGTGTTCACAAGCGCAAAATCCATTGAGTGGCAGGGCCCATGCAAACGCAACATCTGGAAACAACTCAAACAAGACAGGGTTCAATTTCTTGAGGCCACTCTCCGGTCAGGCGAAAAAATGGACATAATTAACATGCACAACGCCACCTCCGGGGACCTGTCTCTACAACGTCAAACCTTCGATACCCTCGGAAAATTTATTCTGAACCGTGAAGGCACGAAACGGATCATGTGTGGCGATATGAACGCGGACTACCACAGATCCAGAACAGGATATGCTTCCGACAACGCACCACACATGGAGGAGGTGGACGCTGCTCTTGAGACATTCGTGCAGCAAACCAAAGGCTGGATTACATCCCCGATGCACCACTCCAGAAAAGATGTACAACGTAGCTCTGCGGCTACACTCGACCACCTGATCCTGTGGAACATCCCAGGACAGGTCCCGAGGGGACAAGTCGACTGGAACATCGGACCTACACAGGATCATGCCCGGATCACATATGCTGCCGCCCCAGATTTAATCGGGGTATGCGTGCCACTTACCGATCCGCATCAATCCGAACGAAACCGAAAACCACTCTTCGATAGGAAGATGCATAGGCGTATAGTCCACAGGGTGGATGAGATCACATCACCGGTGGCAAAGCGAGTCCTTGCTGCCATCAAAGATAGCTCGGTCACACCTCGCGCTGCCATGGAAGGTATGACTTCGTTCACCGCGAAGGTTTCCTCAAACATGCAGAAGGCAGGTCAAGAAGCAAGATCCAAACGGGCAAGGGAAAGAGGTCCGGGACGAAGCAAGGAGCAACTGGCCCTCATGAGGTGCATAGAGAAGCTACGGAGCGCCCTGCACCGCACCAACGGAGTCTACGAAGCTTCCACAGCGGCGAGGTGGTGCTTCCACGAACTGAACCTCAAGGAGGATCTGGAAGCCGCGGACAGGGATCTCTCTGAGCTGGTACGTATGCCAGAATGGCCGGATCTGCTGAAAGCATTGATGGAAACGTACCAGGAGGACTTGGAGGTCCTGCGCGAAAAGCAATCACACTACACGAGGTATGAACTGGAACGGCGTGAACAGGCGAAGATGCTCTCCGACTTGAAAGAGGGCAAAGCGAGCAAGAGCAACAATGATTTCACAGAAATGAAACAACTGGAGGGTCGCCGCGAAAATGGTTTTCTCTGGATCCTTGCAGCAGGCGCACAACAGGCACACTGGCAGAAAAGGCTCGACCATCTCACCATGGCTATCCCTGGGATCAGCACAAAGCTAGAAGAACATGCACAGGTTACCAAACTAAGCATGTGCGTGGCGGAACCCACGGAGTCTGCACTACGCTCCATGGCAACCTGGCTGAGCCAGCTAGCTGAAATCAGCATCTCCGAACCCGACGACCAGCAAACACCGTCTCTTCTCCCGTCGCATTTAAGAGCAGGCTCAGTAGGCTCCTTGTCGAATAAGATTTTCTCTTGGGTCGAAGTAGACGATGAGAAGTCCGCACGTCTCACGAATTGGACCGCTCGGATAGAAGATTATAACAAAGAAAAGCCATCGAACCATCCATTCGTCCTGTCAATGGTGACAACGAAAGCCCTGCTTGTCTCGATACAGGTAGAATCCCTCAAACAGCTTCCGGATGCTCTATCCGAAACCAAGCACTGGCCCACGGATCTCGTACTTTGCAGAGCCTTCCTGTCGGACACAGGACCATGGAAAGGTGAAAATATGACATCCTCGCTCGAAATTAAATATGAATTTGATGGCTTCTCGCCCCTAGCCCGCTGCCCCCAGGCCTCATGCTCGACGCATCCTCCGGTGGTCATGGTCAAGCAGCCGACACAGAACCACCGAAAGCTAACCGAGATAATTCACCGACTTGAGGTGGAAAAGGTGGAGGCAATCATTAGAAAGCAAGGACAATCTCGCCCGGACAAGCCCGTAATGCACGTTTGGAACGTTAACGACCAAGCGCTCCTCCGGAGCGAGGGCTTTCGAGTTCCCGTCTCAAGCGACTTCAGCGGAAAGGATATCGAAGTGCTTCTCCTAGAGTGGCACGACGACAAAAAGAAGTGGAAAGTTCGCGCAAAAGAGTCACTGGAGGAGGCCTGGGTATCCCCGAGCAACCTCACGGCCCGGACGAGAACCCCCGAGCTGGACAAGGATTCTAACCCTAAAACGCACCAAGGGCGTCCAAGCATCACGTTAACACAAGAAAGAAGAGAGATGGTGTCCTTCTGTCATCAATGCTGGTCGTTCCAGAACTTTAGAACAAACAAGGATGCCGTTCCATGCATGGACTTCATGCACGAAATGGGAATCTTCTCATTCAGATGTGTGAACGACACAACGAGCCGCCTGCGGAATGAAGTCTCAGAAGAGGAATGGAAGAAATTCATTGCCTCCTACCTGAAACCGAACAAGGCCATGGGCCCTGACCAGATCCCGAACGAAGTGATCATACACGCGAATGATGAGGAGAGAGAGATCATCAGGTTATGGGCAAATGAAATATTGACATCCGACGCCTTGATCGCTCGCGAAATGTCCGAGGAGGAGCTGAGAGGTTCAATTCGCATGCTGTACAAAGGGAAAGGCAACCCGGACAACGTGACGACATGGCGGCCCGTGGTACTGCTCAACGGAACATATCAACTCATAGGGTACATTCTTAACGAACGTTTACAGCGAATCGTCAACAGAGCGTGCCTCTTGGAGCCTGGTCAATGCGGCTTCAGAGCCGACAGAAGCACGGACATGAACATTGCGAAAATGGATGGGCTTTCTAATGCGGCGAAACGGCAAGGGAAGTGCATGCTCCGAATTGATATAGACTTCACCAACGCTTTCAACGCAATGAGCCAATCAGCTCTCTGGGCGGTAATGGAAAATTTCAAAATACCAGACGTAGACTTCCTCAAATCCTTCTACAACGCTGCTAATGTTCGGCTAGCGCCTAATGACGCAACGTGTGCGACAATTCGGCTGGACACAGGGGTGGCACAGGGCAGCGTGCTCTCGCCCACGCTATTTGTAATATTCATCAACGCCCTGCTCAGAATGCTGTCAGCAACGGGAGTAAGCCACAGGCTGGAAGGCATCCATGACTTCAATCATGTAGCATTTGCGGACGACATCAGCATCTTTGCCGGCTCACAGAAGGATATGCAGAAACTCATAGATGCCGTGAGGAAATTTCAGGAATGGTCCGGGATGAAAATCAATTTGAACAAGACCTTCGAATTAGGCTTCGACGACACCAAAGGGCAGGAGTGGCTCCCAGAGCCTGTGTCGTTCGGGACGGACAAGATAAAAGTCCTTCAACCAACAGAAGCGGTACGTTACCTGGGGGTGTGGGGTAACGCCCGTGGGGACAAATCAGCTACGAAGACTCTAATCCTTTCAAGATTAGAAGAAGCTAGAGACCTGGTCCTAGGTAACCCTCTGCCTCCGGAGGAGGCAATCGACGTCTTTATCGGTAAGGGAATAGGCTCCTTCCGCTACTCCGCAGCGGTCATGGCCTGGTCAGAGAGAGAAGTGGAGCACCTAGAGAGCCTATGGCTCCAAGCATACAAAGCAGCCTGGAAAATTCCAACTCAGACAGCGTCCTGCATCCTAGCCATCCCGGAGGAGATCGGTGGGAGCGAATATATACTGCCCAAAGCAGTGATTGGGCAAGAGATATGCGCTCACTTGGAAAGGTGCCTCAGACACGACGACGTCCTCAAGCAAATCACTCTCATGGATCTAGAAGAAGCGAAACGGAAGTGGTGGTGCAACTCCTTCCCGGATCTCCAAGAAGAAGCAAAGTTACGTTCATGGAATGAAGCGACATCCAATAAATGGCTCCTAGCAGCCAAATGTCTAAGTTTGACAGGCCTAAAAGCTCATTGGTTCTCAGAGGTGGTTGGAGAGAACACAGTCTCGTCGGCGAAAGGGAAGTCGGCTCTCGTCTGCAGCAACCAACACTCCATGTCATTCGAGCGCCACGACTATAGAGAGGGCAGCTATGAATGCAATGATTGTAAACAGAATTTCCAAAACGACAAACACTGGCTCTGCATCCTCTGCTCCGAAGATATATGTCACCGGTGCGCCAACGCCGCAGCTCTGTCTGAACCGGAGCAGGAGAGCGCAAGGAGGCCAACATTGCTCAGTTGGGCGGAATTCACGAGGCAACCTAGACTGGTGCTCCAACACCTGGTGCGCTTGGGATGCAAACAGGAGGATTGGGGAGCAGAAGACTGGAACCTCTCGCAAGAATCCTGGAATCTTATTTGGACAGGCGCAAGCGCCCTACAGAGTGCGGTGCCAATCCTTATGAAAAACGGAAACTTCAGCCCGGCGAGACTTCCGATGGAACGTCGAAGGCCAATCTCGACAAAAAATTCAGAGGCACCGAACTTCTACCTGCCGGACGAACTGCGAGCATCGCAAGCGCACGGGGGCAAGCAGGTATGGAGACCGTTAATCCCTAGGGTTGAGGGACTGGGTCTTCGCACGCGAGCCTTAGTTCAAAAATACATCGACCTGATAGATCTGAACGACATCGGCTTCAACCCGGAGCAGCTCGCACCAGGCGGCATCCTTCATTACCAAACCTCACTCACGGACTGGCTCAAGTGGATTGACTCGTGTGAGACGGATCTGGTATTACGAGATGCTCAAGGCAACCCGAGAGAGGACGAGAAACACATGGTAGGCTGCGCCCCGAAAGCGGGCTCCAAAGCTCACTTTGACGCAATCAACCACACCGGCCTGATCAAGTCACTTAGAAAGCGTCTTGAAGAACCCTCAACCCTCAGTTTAGATGCAGCGAAATCTTGGTGGCAGGAGATCTGTGCCCGTCTGCATCCCTTCCATCGTGGTAATTGGCAGGAGACTATCATTGATCCAATGATCCAAGCCTGGGCAGGTGACGCATGGAGGGCGAACGTCGACTCAATTTTAGATCGTGCTCTACAGTCTCAAATGGATTCGCCCAAGAATAAGCGTCAAAAGGCAAAACAAGAACCGGCCGTAGGGGTGACGAACATACACAACCTTGGAGAAGCGCTAGTGGATAATGTCTTGGATGCGAGGATGCAAACGAGACTTACAATCCCGGCAGCGCCAGATCTAGTAGACATGGAATTCCTGGTGAAAATCAGACGCTGCTCACCGGAGAGCTGCCGGACTCTACTACAACTTTCGGATAAATCCCTATGCGACAAGTTGCTGCTTACCGAGAAGATCAAGGGGCACACAGGACTGCAGAAGATCTTTCTGCTGCCCGAAGCCTGGTTCGAAATCAGTCCAACCTATGGGGGGACAGGCTGGTGGGCCTATCCCGTCAGGAGAGAGGTCTCAAAACTTTGCGCGGGCTGCAACAGGCTCAAGCTGAGAGACCAGTTCTCATCACTAGAGTGGAGGAACAACAGGCAGACCACCAAAAGATGCCTTCAGTGCCCCTCGCTCATTCACAAAGGGACAAGCCATCCACAAGCCCCGAATCAGCGCCCTCGCCAGCATGCCTGTTCCAAACAGCCGGCCAGACCCGACTCAGTGCTCCATCGCAAGCCCTCAACCCGGAACAAAGGCAAACTGCTCAGCCTCGAGATTAGAGGCTCCTCCGACTCAGGTGACGATGGCGACGAGGGAGCAGAGCACGTCAGTATTCTTTTCAGAACGGCCGATCCAAGGTACACAGGTAATCCAAACGACCCCCAGGGAGGTGACTCTCTGCTGGACATCGGCAAGGTCAGAGAGCTCCTACGGCTAAACAGCACACTAGCAGACTCAACAGGAGAAGTCTGGCTCTCCTCTAGGGAAATGGGCTACGACATCACCGAGGAATCCGCTTGCTCCACGCTGAACTATCGCTTTGACAACCCCAGCTGTCCACACTGCAGAGCGGGAGTACGCTACCAACCGAGAGTGCTGGATGCACTCAACCAACAGCTTGGAGAGACAGCTGGAATTGCCGAGTCTGAAGAGCGGCCGTCGAACAGCCTCTCGGGATGCCCTGAATGCCGTGCAACGAAAGTATGCCTGGCACCAGCGATCTCTGACTACATCAGACAGCAAGACCGAATAGGCTCCAACCATCTTCTCATGACAGAAATGAAGGAATTAGACCTACTTTGGGGGTGCTGGCCTACCGAAGACCCAGTGGAGTGGGACATTGAACGCGGTCAGGACGGCATCATTAGTCTACGCCCTCACAGGCTACCTCCTCGGAAGATAACCAGGGAGTGGGAATCGGCATCAACTCCCTTAACGGCATCAGACCCGGACCTTCTACCCAACAACGCAGGTCCAAGTCTACTAAGGAGCTTCATGGATGGTTGGCGTCTAGACGGAGAGATCCCCCTGGACGGCGGCATCAGGATCATGCCCAAGTCGGTCTTCTGGGAGGACAGACACGATGACCACGTCATCCTCTCGGCAGAAGGCCTCTCTTCAAATAGATCACTGACGGAACCTTGGACAATCATGAGCAGCACATGGAACCACCTCCAACATCATTGGGAGGGAAGAGACGACGATCTAATACCGGAAATCCACAAAGAATGTAAGTACCAAGATAAACTTGAGGAAGATGGATACAGGTCACCGTCATGGAGGGTTCTACGAGCCTTGAAGGACATTGTTGCGGCAACCAGGCTCCAAGGGGAATCCATGATAACGGCTCCCCCTTTCTTCACATCGGCGTTCAGGGGCGACAAACATCTCTGGGGACACACGGCCGGTCCTACTGTCTACCTTTGGGAGTCGCTCTCGGAAGAAGATCAGAAAAGATGTATGACAGAAATCTCCGCAAACCACAAGTCAGGCTGGATAATCTTGTGCAGACAGAGACCAAATGTCAAATCGGACTCAGAAGACGAGACATGCTTCAAGAAACTGGGTAAAATGATATGGAGCTCTAGAAAACCAAAGGTAAAGGATCAAGTGGAGCTAAAGGATGACCACTCCGAGCACCCCGAACTCCCCCATCAGAAATCAACTGACGGCGAAGCAAAGGAAGCAAAAGGCAGAGGCCTCAGAGAGAAAGGCTGGTGGAAGAGAGGCAATCTCGACCTCAATGGCGGTAAGTACGACATGGCCTGCTGGGTTGACCGATCCACACTAGTGTCCGAGGAAATGCTGGAGAATCTCAGCGAAGCATGGTATCAAGAGAGCGAAAAAGACGAGTGCACACTATGTCTGGAGGGCCCGGAGAGAGAATACTGGTTGGGGACGGAAGTTGGACGACTGGGAGGATATGAGTGTAAGGCAAACACAATGGCTACAGACGGCTCTGAGAAGGGGAACATGGGAGCGGGTTGTGTCGGCTTAAACAACGACACTCTTAGACACAATGTGCAGATCGGCAGGTCGGAGGAGGGTGCAGGATCGAACAGACCCGAAATGGGAGCGATGGCCGAAGCTCTTCGAATAGCACCCAGAGATCAGCCACTACTTCTGTTCTGCGACAGCGAAAACACCTTAAACACGATACTCAAGTGGGTGGGTGAGGGAGCGAGGGTGGCACTGCACCACTGCGAAGACGCGGACATTCTGAAGGAGGTGCTCAAACTGCTACACGAACGTCATGCAAATAAAGCCTCCACTTTCTTGATCAAAGTAAAAGCGCATCGTGGTGAACCTCTAAACGAAGGTGCCGACACGGAAGCAGAGCTGGGCAGAGAAAATGAATGCATCATTTGGAACGACAGGACAAACAGAATGGTCTATTCATGGACTGACAAACATGGCAAACAACGTTGTGGAACGTGGTCAAGAGGGGTGCGACAAGCTTTCAAATGGGGCGCCGCTCATGCATATCTCCAAAAATCTCTGGGCAGGGTGCTGCCTAAATGGAAATCCACATCGACAGAAAATGGCTCGGTACAGTTAACAAGCGCGATACGATCTAAGCATGCTGAACACACTCTCCAATGCCTAGAGAAGCTCCGCAACAACCGTCTAGGAGTTATGGAGAGCAGCCAAAACTGCCGGCGGGGGGCAAGACAGATCCGGCTTGAAGACGGATCTCAGCCTTTCGTCACCATACAGACAGCGACCAAGGAGCTCCTTGCCTTTGATCTGAGCCCGAAATTTGGACCTTTCATGAGCCGCACCCGACAAGAAAGAATAGCAAGGGCACTAAACTTTGATATACAAGTCCCTCATCTAATCACAGAAATCGTACGGGTCTTCCCGGAGCTCGCAACCCCGAATGAATCGTGGCTAGATCTCATCGACGCTCGCCATCACAACAGTCCCGAAAATCCTCCTGCAAGGGCGATCACCTCGACTTTCACTCTGGACTTCTTGCTACGCCCCAAGGAGAGCCGAGCCGTCCTGGGCTCAGTTATCCGCGACAAAAACATCAGGCACCAAACGAGAAGAAGACTCATCCAAGTGACCACAGGGACATTCCCCACTGGCAAATGGTTGCACAAAATAGGCAAGCATCCCACAGCAGCGTGCGAACTGTGCAGGAAGGCATATATTGCTCAGCACCGACCAGTGCCGGAATTCCTTCCGATCCAATCGATGGCTCACATCCAAAGTGCAGAGTGTCTGGGTATGACAGACATGGTAACGAAAGCCCATCACATGTGCTGGGAAGAACTGCAGCAAGACCTCATGAAGAACTCACAGGCCCGAATGAAATTTATCACGATCCACCAAGAAATGTCGTTTAAAACTCTGATCTCGCACGAAGACTTCATCAGGGAGCTGAAACTAGAAACGGAGCTCCACGATCCCTTGGAAGAGATATGGAACGTAGCCCGCGACCAGGAAATGTCAAGGGAGCTTACGGAGGAGGAGAAGACATTAACACAGCCCCTATCAGAGCAACACTTCGAGGACCGCTTTTGGAGACGTCGGCCAGACGGAATTGCGATCAACGGGAAGGATAAGGCAGTCTTTGTCCTGGAATTCACTAGGCCCGACGATTCCCGAGACGACTTCATCACAAGAACAGAAGAGCGGAAAAATGAGCGCTACAGATCATTTGTCAACGCCCTCACCAGCTGGCTGAACTGTAGACCGACGAGTGAAGAGGAAGGCGATTGGAAGGTCGAACAGATCAACTTCACTACGGGAGTGCGAGGCTCTATCGATGAAGTCGCCTTCAGTAAGAACCTGGCGAAGCTCCTTGTGCCAGCAATCAAAGTCAAAGCGATCCGGGAGAGACAGGCTCGGAGAGCCCTGGCGACTCTCGACACAGTACTGAAATTTTACAGAGCGCTAACATACGGCCATGCGCACGGTCAGTCGACGGTCTTAGCCCCTGGCATCGTGGGTTGAAGGTGAAGCCCCGTACCTCGCAACAGCCGCCTCGACAGCAGCCGGAGCCGACCGCGAACATATCAGGGTGGCACAAGGCCGGCATGACGGTATGCCGGCGAGTCGGAAAACGCGTGAGTAGGACTCCACACTAAACTATGTGCTACCTTATTTGTATATTGAATATAGATGCCAGCCAATGACATCGTACTAATGACTACTTGAAACTTTAGAGTGTAATTTGAATTTATATGCCAGCCAGACATACCGCATCCTCACCGCCCCTACGGGGGCATCCACCACATAGACATAAAAGAAAAGAGGCCCGTGGCACCAAGCCTGGGACAGTCGTGGAAACGACGAGCCCCTCCCACGTCAAGGACTATTAAGCGAAACCTCCAAAAAAAAACCAAGAATGACCTCCCTTGCCCGATAGACCTTAAGGATATCATCTGCTACTGTAACAGGTAGCCGCACTAATAGTGACGGGATGCTAAGCAAGTATTCCCAGTTTAGAACTTGTTTTCTAAATAAAAAGTGTTTCATTCAAATGACCCTTGGAATCTTTCCGTGCGGCAAATGGCTGCACAAGACAAAACAAATTGC
>Ga0210309_1033014_pt1 | contig 16967 bp, 2 predicted proteins | sample R1088metaT_FD_159663 | JGI IMG/M metagenome (GOLD analysis project Ga0210309, IMG submission 159663) | Metatranscriptome of estuarine water microbial communities from the Columbia River estuary, Washington, United States - R1088... | ecosystem: Environmental > Aquatic > Marine > Intertidal zone >... | reverse complement strand
CCCGCATGGACTTACGTAATGGAATGATCGATCGATCGCGGCTTGATGGAGACTTCACCAATATTCGCAAATCAAGCAAAAAGCAGCATAACCTATAGAGAGGAGAGGGTATTATTGGTATCATAGAAGGGAATTCTTCAAATACAAGCTTGGAAAGATGGCCCTCTCCAAAGGTGCCGGCGGAAAAGGAACCGGGAATAGGGAGGATGTCATCGAAACACTGATTGACATGGATCCGTGTGGGGCTGCCTATCGGGTTTCAAAGACCATGAATGAGGCACCCACCTTCGCCCTCCAAGGCCGATACAACCGCATTCCAGATTCAGCCCTCTTCGATGCGGCAAACGCACTTTCCAAATATGAAATATTGCCATCCAGTCGAGAAGTTATGGGGGATCTCCTTCTCGACAGCCTCAGCAAAAGTAGCAGTGATGGCAACAACAATTCTCAAGAAACTAAGACAAACGTCGACGCGACGCCCAATATACTGGATGCAACCAATAATTATAGATCAGAAGGGTCGGTAGAGCGTATCTTACGTCATCATGACAAAATTATTCGTGCCAAGAATATTAATTACAATGCAAGGCAAATGTTGTTGAAACAACAGGAGCAGGATCAACACCAACAACAACAACAACAGAGTGATAAATTACCTGCGACCTCGGATTATTCAGGTGGTAATGATGGTGGCACTACTAGTGGAGAAGGAGGCGATGACGGCATTACTTCTCCTCTCTCTAGCGTTTCTCCTAACACAACTGCTGTCGCCAACACCACTTCCTCTGCTGCTGCTTCTCCTGTTTCCAATCTCATGACCAATGCAGTTCCACCGCCACATTTGGTCTCAGCATTACGTCAAATCTTTGGCACTGCCAGCTCATCAAATTTACAAGATTTACTGGCTGGTACTTCCGCTAATATTGATGACATGAACAACAAGAGCAATGTTGGCAGTGGTGATGTTGCTGATGATAATAATGATGCAGGAGAGAAACGTCAGTACTCAGAAAATGTAAATGTATTGCCTTCGTTGCTAGCTGCGGTATTGAATCATGAAACGTTTGGCCCTCCAATATCAACACCCTCGAAGACTACTGCGAGGCCTCCGGTTGTGGAAAGTGAGATTGTGAGCCGCCAAATTAAACGTGATTTGAAGAATTTCTTTGGTGGTGAATTCGATGATGATGATGAAGAGGAGGACAATGATGAAACGTTAGTGGATAAAGATGAAGGTGTGGAGGAGGACGCAAATACTCCACTTGATGAGAAGGGAGAACGGACACAGGCATCAACTCAACCACCTCAACTTCCTCCCAGTGCTGCCAATATGGAGGCTATTGTTGGAAATGTTTGCAGAAGCATGCTCAACAAAGGTGACAAGTCTCCGCCGACAAGAAGTCATATTCACGGGGTCTTGATTGCAATCCTATCAATCGTGACTGGGTGTTTATTATCTGAAGAGGACTTGGAGAATTTGGGGCGGGGAGAGGATTCTCATTTGCTCCTTCAACAGGAGCACTTCCCGTCATCAACTTTGGATGCTGCGGGTAATAGTGGCTCGAGTTTTCTTCAGGTTGGAGCGGTGCTTTCCATGTTGAGAAATAGCAGTCGTGGTGTCAGCGATGTAGTCAATAATCATGACAACAACGTCATTGACGAGTTTTCTCTGGATGAAAAGTTACTCAAATACTTTGCTGATGCATCGTCCACTTATGAGGAACGAATCGAAATTCAAAAGGCTAATTTGTTCACTAAGGTTCCAACGCCGGAGCTAATCAAATCTGAGGATGAGGCGAAAGGAGGTGATAAACAGCTGATTCCAGATCTTCCTCCTCTTGTAGACATGGTAAACGATTCCAGTGATGATGCGGATGGAGATGAGACAGATGTGGATCAAAGTGATCTAAACCGGGAAAGTAGTGAGGACCAGATAGAGGAAGGAAATAATGACATTCCAATATTTGATGAAGGGGACAATGAAGCCCATAACTCATCCAAATCAGACGAGGAACAAGAAGGAAACAGAAGTGATAGTAGTGACTCTGAAAATGTGCAGGAAGGAGAAAACGATAGACAGAGCAACGATGGCGGCGGTGGTGGCGATGACTCTGGGAACAATATCAACAACGATGACGACGATGAGGAATCTATGATGCTCCAGCGTGCTCTTGCGCTTAGCTTAGCCGCCGTAGTTGGTTCGGGGGTTTCAGACGAGTCAGATGCCGATGAAGGAGGAAATACTAGTATCGCTACCCCACCCAGTCTTGCACCATTACGAGACTTAGATGGCGACAGCTCGGGAAAAGATAGCACCTCCGATGATCTACCTCCCCTTCCTACGCCTCCACCGCTTAGCCTGCTGCCTACACATGAGAAGATTATTGAGGCATACGAACAAGAGGATGAAGACAATGCAGTCAAATGCAACTCTTGTGAAGACGACTCATCCTCCGTGTTTGATCCTTCTGCACTATCTAGCTTTGGTAACTTACCAGCTGCAAACGTCATTCTTCACTTGCAGAGGTTTGTGCTTGATATTATGCAAAATGGCACAACGGGTGTTTCCGATGAATCTCGGAGTAAATTTGAAAATATCAAGTCTCCCAGTGGTATGGGATCACCTTTCTTTGGATCGCAAACTCCCTCCTTTAGTAGTGCAAAACCTCGCGATAATGCTACAGAGCTAGAGGCATTTAGCGACTTCACACCTGATTCGATCACTGCATCCCTTCTTTTCGCTTCGCTGCATTTGTTCAATTACCTACGCAATTCCGCTGTCGCAATGCTAAGTGACATTGTTCAAGATACTACAGAAACAGTTGATGCATACCATTCTGATGAGCACGAAATTAATGAACAGGATATCAAGATCGCCAATTCCAACGACAGCGAGGACCCATTGCCAGATAAAGATGATCCTGCAATCGGAGCTACTTTAGATTCGTTTGAAAGCAAAGGGATGCAAAGAAAGGCAGCTGCTGCAGCTCATTTTGCTACGCTAAGGCATGAGACAAAGCAGAAACTGGTACTATTATGGACCAAAAAGGTTTCTTTATACTCCATTTGTTGCCTCCTCAGTATGCGTTGTCTCCGCATCTTTATGGGGCGATTCATTCAAAGCGTGAATTCTTCGAGCAATGAAGATGCTGTTTTCATGTCTACAAAGACGCGACTTGGACTCGCTTCTATTTTGTCGAATTTCTTCTCCTCGTCAACATCATCTACTTTCGTAAACCTCCAGCATTCTATGAGTCGCTTTTCTGAAGATTATAAGGCTGCAGGAGATGGGCCAAAAAATCAATTTCTTGTTGCATCACTCTGCAGTGAGTCGATTCTGTTATGGGGAGCGTCGCTTTCATTCCTCTACCCTGACCATACGACAAGGGTTGATTTATTATGCGACTTGATTCGGAACAAAGCTTTGTCCTCCACTGAGAGTTTGATAGATCTAATTAGTTCTGTTGAGGATAATCAGAAGTTATTTAGGTGGAGTGACGGTGAGGTGCAACGTTCAAAGCTCGACCTATTGTGCAAGCGATTGCGGATGAGTGACATGCTGGACTGTTTTGTCGCGTCGCCTATGCTAAGCTTAGGGGAAAGTAATGATCTGAGCGACGACAAAACATCAAATCAAGAGACTGTAGGCGCACATCCTCCCGAAAACTCCTTATCAACTATTTCTCTGATGTGCGATGCAGTGAAGAACTACTCTCGAGAAGACCATCTCACCCAATTTTACCTCGCTCTGTGTAATAGGACGATTTCGAATTTGATTTTGTGGCAGAATCTTTCAATTTCGTCGAATGATGAAAATGATCACGACATTTCTGGAGGGGAAGCGACTACTGTATCTTCAGAGCCCTGGGCAAACTCACTGCAGTTGAGTTTGAATCCTTCCCAGTTTCATTTTGACGCGACAAAATGTGCAGATTCCATAGCAATAGTTTCTTCGGCGAGTTCACCTGGTGTTACTGCAAATCAACGCGCAACGAAAGTGTGGGGCACCGTACTCTCAACAGCTTGCTTTCTCCCTAAAAGCGGTGTCCATCGCTGGGCGATAAAACTGGAAAAGTGTGAGCGTGGTCATGTCTTTGTTGGAGTGGCTACCTCCTCTGCTAGCACGAAGACGTATATTGGTGGGGACAAGCACGGATGGGGACTGATTGGAACTCAAGCTTTGTGGCATGATCGCAACAAAATCAGGTCTGATTATGGTTCTACTTTTCGGTCCGGTGCTACTATTGTTGTTACCCTTGATACAAATGTTGGCACACTTCGCTTTGGGCTGTGGAAAGAAGCTGTATCTGGTTCCGAAAATGCCTCTGGGCCAATTTCGCCATCTCAGGGGACAGCTCCGCTGACTTCTCCTCGCGTGGGTGCAGCTGCAGGAAGTGTAGTATCTATGATCGAAGATTGGGGCATCGCATTTGAAGGATTGCCGCTTGATGTAAAGTTGTATCCTGCTGTTGGTCTCTATCAACGTGACGACAAGGCCACGCTCTTCGCCGTGTCAAACCCCATCAAAGCATCTAGCGGTAAGTCAGCGTCATCAGCAATATCGAGCGGAGACATATACTTCCCTTTGCCTACAGATGCCAGGAAACAAACACCGGATTCCATGCTTCGAGTGCAACGGTGGAATCAGTCATTGTGTGCAGACGGAATAGCCTTTGGCTCCGAAATCCTATCGAGGTCCATCAAATTACTTTCTTCACCCAACTCAACATCGTCACTTGAGACCAACGCTCTTTTGACAAGTGTTCTACCAAGCCTTGCATCTAGCATTTGCTTGATTCCATCGTGTATTCCTACGTTGTCTACGAAGTATGCAATCGCACTATTGCCTCTTGTAACTAGATGTGCAAAGCTTGTAGACGAGCTTATTCCTCTGGAGCACGAAGCTAATGCCCTGGGGGCTGACTTGAAAGAAGGGAATTGGTTACTCCGTGTTGAACCATCAACATCTTCTAATAGTGAATCTCGTAGCAACAGTAAGTCCGAAGAATACGTTGTGTGTCTCAAACAAAACGAAACAACAAAAGAAACTGGCTATGTGTGTTTTCAGGGTGAAGGAATCGAAACATCTAGTCGCTCTAAAGATGGTCGTGTTGCAATCATCGGTGCTTGTTGTGGTACTCATGTTCATTTAATAGAAGATTGGTGTGGTGAATCGCTGGTCAATTCAACGACATCTTGTATTATTGATGCCCGTCTTGGCCTTGATGGGACCAAATTTGAAGGCACTTATCACGATACACAGCAGCAAACATCTGGTCGGGTTTTTGGTTGTCTGCAAGATGCCATCACCACAAGATCGCAGACTGAGAGTATGAGTGCAAACCTCAGTCAGTTGTTACAAATGATTGAATCGCTCCTGTGCATGGCATTAGGTCATCTTTCTCTCATTTTGTGTTCAACGACGTCATGTTCTGATATCGATAGAAACTTGAGTGACCAAACAGTAGAAGCGGAATATATTCATGAAAAACAATATATGTTTCAGAAACTCCTCTGTGCGTCGTCAATCATTGCAGGTGGAAGACTAGATTACGATAAGAATCGCATTCGTTATGCTGTTGACTCCTTGTTGGGAGTGGGTCATTCAAACATAAATCATGGCGAAGGCAACTACTCCATCGTAGTAGAGCATTGGCAGAAACTTGTGGCTTCTGGTATGGCTTCGTCGATGAAAGAATCATCTGCCGACACCTCCATGCAGCTTGAGAAAGCTAGAACATTCATCGGTCATCTGTTTGTTTCAGAATCGCAATTCAGCGGTTCCCTCTCTCGTTTGTGCCCAGATGAATACTCTACCTCGCTGCGGAAAATTGCTTCCGTCATTCTGTATCATTCGTGTGGCCGTCATGAAATTGATAGTTGTAATGAGAATAGTGAAGTGTCGGGGTGTGCAATGAAGGCATTAAGTACATCTCGTCAGATATTGGAGAGTGGGATTCGTGACGCCCTCGCTGGGGCAAAAGTTTTACCACTCAAGGAAATATGCAAAACCCATTGCTTACACGCTAGTGACATTGCTGATTTTCTAGTTGAATTTCCGTGTGCAACATATGGTCAAGACAAAGCTTCACAATCAGTATCTGATGATGTCATGCTCATTTTCAGAAGTATCAGATCAAAAGAAGATCTTGACTATATCCGGAATGAAATGGACTCGATCACAGAGAAAAGTATCATGCGTTACTTGGGGCTTCGCTCATTGCAATCGTTGTTAGGACAGGAGGATTCTGCTAAAGGAATCAAACTTCATTCTGCCATTGAATCTGCAATTGTCTCGCTACCTAGGCTTCTCAGACGACCTGTCGCATCTGTTGAAGCACATCGAAAGCGCCCCGCGGACGACAGTGGCTTCTCGTCAATCCACTCTGGTTGCTCAGTAAGCGTTCAAGAATGCATTGCATCGTCAGTAAAATCGCTGTATGGGAGAATGGGTGCGTATCTTGAAGGCGCTGTTCGGCAAAAATCATCGTCGTTGGTTCTTGCCTTGCTGGCGAACTATTTTGTTGTCTTCTATCCAAATGGTATGGAAAACACAACATCGAAAATGATTTCATGCATCGGAGATATTATTGTTTATTGCAGGGAAGAGGCGTCGTTGTGTGGTGGAAATGACGCCTCCCTTTCTACGATAAAGACGCTCATTAATGCCTTGCGTCGGCGGTCAGCGCACCGTGTGTTGCAGGTTGCAGCATCAGTTTCGCTCACACTTGCTGCGCAGCTAACTGGTTGCCAAGAAAGCAATGAAACTATCAACTTGGCTAAAATGTCGTCTGACTTATTACTTCGAGAGATGACTGAAATGATTCCAGTCGTAATGGAAAGTGCCAGTTTAAGAAGGGACAACGAAACTTTTGAATCGATTAAGGCAGACTGGCGTACATGCAAAAACCTGCCAACAAGTTCATCTCCTTCCTCGATCGTTGATTTCAAGGAAAACAACCCTTCTCCTGGTTTATCATATCTGATTGGCCACAGCTACATATTGGGTTCAAAAACGGCGACGACCGAACCGATGTCCAGTTGCTATTTGAGTCATCTCATTAATACATTGCATATTACTGTCGGATCAGCTCATTTCACCATGAGTTTGAAAATGAGATCAAAGGATTGGTTCAAGGTTTTGTTTTCTCTTATTGGTATTAACGATGAAGAAATTGAACAGCAAACCAGCATTTACATCCAACCAAAGCTACGTCGTCGCATTTTGCGATTATTGCGCCTGTTGCTTATTGAAACCGAGGCCGACCCGGTGATTATTCGACGTCTGTTTCGTTTCTTGGGGCCTATCGTTGCTGCGCCGCAAGGTTTATCCTCTGATTTTGCAACAAATGAATCTGTTGTGTCACTTCTTCGCTATCTTTATGCTTTTTCGGGTGCTTGGAGACAAACCATCCACCAAGTAATTGATGAAGAACAGAGAACTATTGCCAAATCTCAGGCATCACCTAGTTTACGTTGTGGGATCTTGTCTTTCTTGGGAGGTGCCCCTGGATACTTGAAAAATGGTTCATTTGTTGTAATCAAGCCCAGCCTTGCTTCATCGTCCTCCAATATGTCTGCTAAGTCTCGCGTTGGAACTGGGGGCACAACCAGTTTGAATGTTTCTACTGGAAACGGTATCGATGAAATCGTGTCGGGTTTGAGTCGCAACGTTGCTTTAGCTGGTATCCTAAGTAGCGTCGACCTGAAATCTGGGTTGTGTGACGTTGTCGTCGTTGGAAACAGAGACATTGAGCGATCTCCAATATGCATGCCCTCTCCACGCCCTAGTGGATCAAAAATGAACATTCGGGCAGTCCGTGTAAATGTGGCAGATATCTCATATGCCAATGAGCTCCCTTTACTTATCAGCAGTGATATGCCTGCAGACGGCATTTATGGATTGTTGCTGAATAACATGAAAGCCGTCTCATCGTCAATACTGTCGAGTGCATCTCCAGAAGAGAAAGAAACTTCTGAAAAGGTCGATTCAGATGAGATGTTTACCTGTGCTATGGGTTTACGATCCTTCACAGTACTCACGTCCGACAGGAGCATTCTTCGTGACTTAGTTTCTGACGAAAAAGGATGTTTCGGGAGGTTCCTTGCCCTTTGTCTACAACTGGGGTGCCCCGATAAAACCAAAACCAGTGGATCTACTGAGTTGAACTCACTGCCAAGTCTTGAAGCTCTAGCATGGCATCTTCTCGCAGTCCGCTCAACGCTGTTGTCAAGGAAGGAAGCCCTCGAAAATGCTAAACCTTCATATTTGGAAGCTCTATTTGGACAAGAAGAGGAGTCGCCTGCAAAATCTGATGCACCCATTGATCGTTCAAATGCTAAGGCCGATGGCTCGCGAACCCAGTCTTCGATGAGGACTCCGTCAGCTATGAGATCATTTTTGGGATCACTATCAGAAGGAATCAGCAACACCGCGGCCTCGAGAAACAGACGTGGTGAAGAAGAAAGTGACTCAGCTGCAGATCGGCAGGATGGAGGCGAAGATGCTTCTGATACGGCAGCGGCGCATCTGCGGGAGGCTGCAATTGTTCAAATGGCCGAGCTCGGGTTGCCGAGGCAATGGGCAGAGCTTGCCCTTAGGCGGGTTGGCGGAACGAACATTGAAGCTGCAGTGCATTTTTGTCTTGAAAGGGGTGGGGAAATGGAGCGTCTTTTAGCAGAAGATCATGAACGCCGCGGATCTTCTTCTGTCTTGTCTTCTAGCAGAAGAAGGGGGTTTGGGTCGTCTCGAATGGATGCAAGTAACTTAATCATGCAGCTTGTCGAAATGGGCTTCCCTCGACGCTGGTGTGTCGAGGCTTTATCTGCAACCAGAAACAATGTCGACGAAGCCTTAACATGGATTTTGACGAATGGTGAACGCCTTGGTGCAGAGGACGAGGCTGCTGAAGAAGAAAATGAGGAGGACGATGACGAAGGCGATGAAGAAGATAACGAAGAAGAAATAGACGGTGAAGAAGAAGACGAGGAGGAGGATGCAGATGATGAAAGTGTCAGTGATGAAAACGTGGAACCATCTACTGAGGTGAAACTGTCCTTGGAAGAGAAAGACTCTTCGCTTGACTCGAAGAAATCTGTAGGCTGGTCTGGTTCTCTTTGTCCTGTTCGATTTGTTTCTGGTCGGTCGAGCATAAATTCCGAAACACTTGAAATCACAGGGCTTCCGAGTGGAGGGTTCAGTTCTGTTGGAACAAAAGGTGTTCTGTTGACGTCGGGAAAGTGGTACTATGAAGCAGAGATCCAGACTGCAGGTTGTATCCAGATTGGATGGGCGGATTCATCGTTTGTCGGACATTGCCAAGCGGATCGTGGTGATGGTGTCGGTGATGGTCCATCCTCTTGGGCCTTCGATGGCTGGAGAAGGTATCGTTGGCATTCCACCCCGACTGAGTGGGGGTGCAGATGGGCTGAAGGCGATGTTATCGGATGCCTTGTTGACATGGACTCTATGACAATTAGTTTTACTCTCAATGGTAAAGGGGAAGAAATCGGAATGGGATTGGCGTACAGTGGTGAAGGATTCCGCCCATGCAGTGGTGTGTACGCTTGTGTCAGTTTCAACAGAAGAGAGAAAATCCGTCTCATTTTGGGAGGAGAAGGGACAGAGCCATTCAAGTTTCCTCCTCCAGAAGGATATCGCGGTGTCGGAGAAGCAATACATGACGCAGTGAAGGAAATGGACAGCATCATGGAAAATGAGAAAATATTGGGCTACAGCACTGTACCAAAAGATTCTGATGAGAAAAGGTATATGTGTGACTTTTCTGATGGAGAACATGGTCATGAGCTATTTGCATGGCAGCACAGGTATTATGGGGCTGATGCATCTGTTCACCTTGGGGCCAGCCGGGCTGGTTTGCGGGGTGGAAGCAGCTTGAAATCACTGAAGAGCGCGGGCAACGTATCTAATCACGACACACCTGTTTCTGCTGACATCGCATCACGTTTGGCCAAGATACTCCCCGAGTCAAAAGCAGCAGAAGCCGTGAACATCAAGTCAGATACCCTGGAATGTTATGTTGAGATATTGAAGGCATCTTATAGTGATCTTCTCTCTAGTGTTGAAGATGAGTTCAAAGATGTTTGCGCCTCTTTGTGTGTATTATATGCACAAAAACTCGTCATGCACACCATGGTCTCGTGTTCAGACACATTCAGTCTGAGTTATTTCTTACCAAAAGCCAGCGATTCGCCGTGGGTGTCCGAAAATGCTGAAGAAGAAGTTAGTAGGACGTTGTGGAAGATTATTGAAAACTGTACGTCACTCCGATCTTCTGGTTGGGTGGGCGAGGCAGGGGCTATGGCTGTAGCTGCAGAGGCTCTTGGTCTAGGGATTTCAACTTTTGATAACACGTCAAATTTGACAGCACCAGGTTTGATTCAAATTAATGATCAAACAGCAATCCCATGTGGTGGCGCCGTTCATTTTTTGGGCTCGGCTTTGTTATTACCAAACGATGTTCTCGACGAAAACTCTACATACCCTTCCTTGACGTACGCTGCTTGCTCTGAGGCATCTCTTGGTAGCGATGTTGGTGGATACCTCAGTTTCACTCGAAGCTCTCTTCAAAATGCTGTAGTTATGTCGTCAGTATTCCGCAAAGTACTTGTGGCAGCCGTCAGACGAACTGTCCGACTGATTGCGGCAGCTGAATTTGACTCTGATGAACTTTCTTCTGAGGACGACGATTCTGAATTGATATCTTCTTCAAGCAACCGCAAGCGCCTATACAGCGACGAAAACGCTCCTGACGCTCGTCTTGCATCTTTTTTGACGGGGCTTCTCCTTAGTGAGCCTGTCAAAGACAAACTTTCAGAAAATGAAAATACTGCACTTCGATGTAGCTTATTCGAAGGATGGTGTGTTGGTCTTCTCTCTCCGTCTCCTCCTTGGAGGATGGTTTCCGCCCTGACTGCAGCAGGTATCTTGAGTACTTGCCCAGTCGCATTATCAGCTACAATCCTGCGCGTTTCTGTTTTTGCGAGATATTTTTCAAGGCTTGAAAGCACAGTTGCTCGCAGGCAATGGGCGGAAAGAGCTGCCGCTCCGATATGCTCTAGATACTCCCATGCTCTGATTGAGCTTCTGAGCAGCGTGAAAAGATCCATAAGACTTTGTGAAGGCCTTCAGAAGGAAAATCCTCTTGGTCGAATTCGGGTAGACGCCGCAACGCCACTTCCTCTCATCTCTAATAGCTCGTCCTCTGATTGTGAGTTTTGGGAGTGGGATGGTGGATGGGTTAGTAGCAACGCAGGGTGGGAAGTCTGGACAGGGTTTGTTGATATCATGGAGGTAGAATGGAAAACCCCACCAAGATCAATAGTCCGTACTTTGATGGATGGTGGGGAGGGACCACCGCTTTTGCGTGAGGGATGTACAGTAGTGCGTGGGAACGATTGGGACAATCGTGATGACGCAGACAATGAAGATGGAAAAGATGAGTATGATAAAGAGAAAATTGCGAAGGAAGAAGAAAAGCGTGCTGCCGATGAAGAGAAAAAGAAAGAGAAAAGGGGAAGTGATGGCGTCGGGTCTGAGAAGGACATCGATCCAGCCGATGATGACGATCCAGCTGAGGAAAATGAGTCGGAATGTGAGGTGGAACCAGCTAAGGTAGAAGAATCGCCAGAAGTACCTCTTGGACAACCAGAGCCCCCAAGTGTAGTAGTTGCGCCCTCTGACAATGTGGCTGATGAACCAAACGAGAATGAATTTGGTGACTTATGCAACTCAAACACAAAGAAAAAGAAATTGGCTACACCAAAGCTGCCTACTGGTACTGTCTTGTCGATTGAGCCATGGGGAGGCATTCCTGCAATGGCTAGACGAGTGAGATGGCATCGAACTGGTAAAGAGGGTGTGTATCGTTATGGTGGGGATGGGGGGCGCTTTGATCTCGTTCATGTCGAAACAAACGAAAAGAACACTCGTGTGAGAAAAAAACATCCTCCTCCAGAAAGTCTAGAGCAATGTGCCGCTAGGTATGGCTTTGGAAAAAGAAAGAAATGCAATGTTATACTAAGGCTGAGCAATCGCAAACTTGTCAATTCCGACAGTACAGATACATGCTGCGATGGTATCATGGAATGGCCTGATTTTGGGGCCGGTGTCCATGTTGAATGTACCATTTATTCTGACGGTGCAGTTGCAATCAAAGAAAAGCGTCTTCTTTACGGTTCGAAGGACTCTGGATGGGAGACAAGATTTGGGCAGCCGTCTTTTGTACCGGGGTCAGAATTCGTTGTACTTCCGACAATGAGCGAAGACACGATGGCATCTCATGAAGAACTTCTAGGAGACAGTACCTTCCTTGTAAAAGACCTTAGGAGGAAAGAAGATGGAGGGCGCGTTCGAGTCACAAGCGAATTGCATTTGTTTAGAGGTAAAGGTTGGAAAGTTGACAGTGGAAATATTACAGATGAAAATACGTCTGTGGTATCCCCGATGCAGTCGCCATTAATTTGTTTTGACTCTGAGTTTCATGCTCCATCCTTTTCTCTTTCAAAAGATAAGAGATCTGTGACTTGTGCTGCTGCAGATGGGAGAGGAATAGCCTACGCAAATGTCGGATTCACAAAAGGTGTTCATTACTGGGAGGTGAAATTGGACAAGGCTGAAATTGGGAGTGTTTACATAGGTGTCGCAGAAAAGCCTGAAAGTACTTCCGGCGGTTTTGAGACTCAGCCGAGACTGAATAGGTGGCTCGGGTGGGGCTTTGTCAATTTTCGTGCCACATATTCCGCTGGTGTAGAAAGGGTTTACGGTGCCCATTGTCACGCGGGTGACACTGTTGGAGTGTTGCTTGACTGTGATGCTGGTCGTATTTCTTACTTCTTTGATGGTGTGAAATACGGTGAACACATTCTAAATGACTTGGGCTGTGCGTTTGAAAATGTGTCTCCCTTCGGATTCAATGCTGATGGTTGTGGAAGTGGCGGTGCTGGTCAGGGTGCACCAAGTGGTGTTGATGGAGGTAGAAACAGCCGCTATCCTGCTAACGGCGCTGTGCGTCCGAAAGCGATGTGGCCAGTTATTGGGCTAAGGCATCCAGGAGATAGAGTCACGATTTCATCAAAATTCATGACTTCTCATGGCATTGATTCTTTCGCTGTTACGAAAAATTCACTTGCTGTCGATGAAATCTTATGTGCATATGAAAGGGAATTCAATCCTAAAATTCCCGCCCAACCTATGTTTACTCCATCAACCGGACTCTCGTTGCCGGATTGGTTTGTTGAAGAATCTCTGCAAGAATATAACAGATGGAAGAGTGGCAGGTGGCTGAGAACAGCTACCAGAGGTAGTGGACAATATAGGCTTTCAAGCAGCGGCCTCGATGTTGATTTGGACACCTCGCCATTAGCATGCGCTGCTGCCTGCGCTTCACTTGGTCTTCCAATAGCTCTTTTATGTGGAGATAGAGTTGATGTTAAAAGGAGCTCAGGAAGAATTTTAGAGCTCCAGGAGGAAGCTGTTGTGCTTGGGGCGTTTCAAGGACGACTTTTTTATCGCCTTGTTTCGCAAAAGAGCGAGGGTGGTAGTCTGATGGAAGGTGGCGGTCGAGCGTGGTTCTGGGATGAAAGCGAAGCTGTTGAAGGAGGGTTACAACTGATAGGAGAAGGTCGTGGTCGATCTGTGTCTTTGCCGAAGATGAATCGTTTCAATCCTGTTTGCGGTGGTCTGAAAGTTGTGTACGCTGGTGGCGCAGTTGTGCGCTCTGATCTTGAGATTTATGATGGATCTGAAAACATGGGCAATATCCCATTGGGAACCATCATCCCTGCGGAAGACATTATTGAAAGAAGGTTGAATTCGTATGGTGTTGAACGTTATCTTATCAATTACGAGCCTGTGGGTCGAGGCTGGATAAGTGGAAGAATCAGGGGTGGTAAAGAAGAGGCAATAGTTGAAGTGATTCTTGCTGAAAATGATAACGACGATGATAATGCCGGTGACAGTAAGGTTCAACCAAAGTACCTGACTCCAGAGGAATCCGCAATCGAATGGTATAATGATTACATTGCTGCTGGAGGTGAAACAGAAAGTAGCTCGAAGGTGAGCTCTCTTTCTGAGTCATTCAATATTGATAGTTTAGATGAATTCCAGGCACTGCTTTCAGCCGGAAAAGTCCTTGGTCTGAATGACTTAGATTCGGACTCGCTGGTCGCAAGTGTCTACGGTAAAATTGTGGACGTTCTTCCTCATCTCAGTGATGGGGCGGAGTGCTCATTCATCGATTGTGCAACAGTGCTGGCGAGTGTGTCGCCGAAGGATCAAGCCCTTTTGAAAGATAAGAGCAGTTCAATCGACGCCAATGTGCACGAAGTTGCTTCCGAGTCTCTCGTGCATGTTTTAGATAGGCTTCCGTCCACAAAGGCGCTAATGGCTCGGATTGCTATGCTTCGCGCACTCAATCGGAGGGCAGGTGCTGCTCTTCCGTGGCTACCTATGCGACCATCTCAGGAGGGTAGCTGTATTTTTGGTGGACTTCATGGCTTCGGTGCTTCCCTGGAGCGTGCCGGGCGGACATGGGATTCCAAATCAACGAAGAAGTGGACTCAAGTAATGTCGATTGCGTCACGATTCAGGAGGTGTCGCGAACTATTCTTCACCAGTACAAAGAGAACATTTTTGGAGTGTGTTATGGATGCAACTACTACTCCTACACCTCTTTCCAATGATGAATATGAATTACCCCGTGACGTGCGTACCTTACGAGTCAATAGATTGAAGGCACGTAGGGCCATGGCCTCCAATGATAGCAGCTTGAAGAGGAAGCACAGTGTGTTTTCTCAAATGCAACGTGAAATGCGCGGGTGGAGTGGGGCAACGCTCAGGCGTGGATTCGTCGCCAAGGGGCATGGTGGACAAAAACGAGCATTTAAGGTCAAGTTGATTGGAGAGGGTGTGAATGATTATTCAGGGCCTTACAGGGAAGTATTTACTGACGCTATGCAGGAAATTACCGACCTCGATGACACAGGTAGCAGTTCTCTGGGTGTGCTTGAACCTACTGCCAACAACCAAGCTGAAGTGGGAGAAGGAAGAGACTTGTTCATGTTCGCTAGACCTGCAGATAGCCCGAGCATTTTCAGCGAAGCGAAACTCAAGCTTGAACTACTATCGAGTGAAGAGATCGACTTGATAAAGAGCTTTTCGAGCATCGCTCATAAGAAGAATGAAAGTGCTCGTGAAATTGAAGAGGCCTTGCTATATCTTGGAAGGTTGGCTGGCACTGCTTGCAGACATGGTATCCCAGTAGATCTTCCACTTCCCCTTGGTATGGTGTGGAAGCGCCTTACCGAAGAATCAATAGATATGAAGGAAACTTTGATGGAGATGGACGTTCTTGCTTACCGAAGATTGCAGGATGGTGATGATAATGATGCCATTGTTACAGATGAGTTGCTAGCTACGCAAAGGCGTTTGCTCAATTCATTTGCCGAGGGTATGTCGAGCGTGCTGCCCATTGAGCTTTTGTCTGCATTCACAGGCGAGCAGTTACGAGATATCATGTGTGGTAATCCAGATATTGATGTGGAGATGTTGCGTAGAGTAACAGAGTATGAAGGATACAAAAACGATGACGATGTCATATCGCACTTTTGGGAAGTGCTTCGAGAGATGACAACTTCTGAGCGTAAGCTATTCTTGCAATTTGTGTGGGCAAGGAATAGACTTCCACTGAAAGAAAGTGACTTTGATGCCCCTTTCAAGATCCAGAAAGATACCAAGTCCATCCAAGAGAATGGAGATTACCCCTTGCCAAGTGCAAGTACATGTTTCTTCTCTTTGACCCTTCCAGAATATCCGGACAAAGAGACTCTGAAGCGAAAACTCCTTTTCGCAATAGAAAATGTCACAACCATGGAGAGTGATTATGTGACAAATGATGTGGAAGTAGGTGAGGGATGGAGGGGATTATAATAGCAAATTAAATAGTAGAAAGATTGTAGTATTATTCATCAGGCTCTCTCTCTCTCTTTCACTCTTGTTTTGCTACGATATCAACGGCATGAATTTTTTTAATTACTCAGTCGCTGTGTCCTCTGACGCTTCTCCCTCTTCTGCAGCTGCTTCTTCACCTTCCTTGGCAGCCGCCTCGCTACCCAAACTAGCCACACACTCAGCAGGTCTCACAATATTTCCCTGAATCTCCAACCCAGTCTTCAAAGGCGTGATAACCTTCCCCTTTCCAAACTCTTCACTGAATTGCTCCTCGACTGCGACAACTCGTCCCATAACAACATCATCCCCACTTTCCACTACGTATTCACTCACACCCAACTCCCTTAAGTTGTTTTGAAATTCGGCCGTAAGTCCACTTTGTAATGTTTTCGCGAAAGCATTCCCCTCATACTTGGCACCAATCGCATCCATCTCATCCAAAGCTGGCAGAAACGATTGAAGCACCGTTGCCCTTGCTGCACTTTTCGAATCGGCCATGTTGGCTCCTCGCATGCGTTTATTATTTTCTACTAGAGCCACCTGTCGAGTATATCCCGATTGAGAGTATTTGTCGGCCATATCTTTGAGGGAGTTCAATTCACTTCGTTTGGATTTGAGAGAGGATTCAAGTTTGGAAATGGTTTCTTTGAGTTCGGTAACTTCTGGGTCTTCTTTTGGTGCCTCATTTGCTTCCTCTGATGATTCCTCTTCTGTTGCAGCAGCAGTATCTTCTACTGCGTTTTCCTCTCCGCTCATTTGGAGCAAGGTGGTGGCGATTCGTGCTCTGGAAGGAGGAGTGATTACACATGATGTGGATGTTGACGATGATGTGAAGGCGCAACGACGTGCGGCAGAAGCTGGCGTGAAGGCCGCCGAGGAGGCAAGTAGCGACGTTAAGGCTAGTGCTGCTGCTGGTAGGGGTGTCATGATGGCGGTGGTGTTCGTACTATTAGTGAGACTGCACAGGGAAGGAAGAGATCGAGAGATTGATTTCGAT
>Ga0210309_1016204_pt1 | contig 20525 bp, 14 predicted proteins | sample R1088metaT_FD_159663 | JGI IMG/M metagenome (GOLD analysis project Ga0210309, IMG submission 159663) | Metatranscriptome of estuarine water microbial communities from the Columbia River estuary, Washington, United States - R1088... | ecosystem: Environmental > Aquatic > Marine > Intertidal zone... | reverse complement strand
CCGGTGGTGTTGAGCCAGGTGAAGCCACTGCCACCATCAAAGGCAGCAGCGAATTCATTGTCTGAGGCACGATAGAGATAGAGTGTGACTGAGCCTGCATCCACGTCGAATGAGCTATCAAAAGTGATGGGGGACAAAGCGCTTCCATTGGTGTAATTTTTCGCTTGGAACGTGCCGCCAGCCCTCCAATTCAATCTGATTCCATCCTCACCAGCCGTGCCGTTGGCCGCACGTGTCGTAGTGGAGACACTCAAATAGGTATCTTTAGCGCCCGTAATATCGACACTGACGGTTTGTCCAATCTCAAAGATAGCCGTGTCGTAAAAGACATCTGCGGTATTGTTCGAAGCACTGGTTACATTGAGTGTGCCGCCAGAAACGGTATACGAGCCGCCAGAGTTAAACGTGTCGGTAAATACATAATCGGCAGATGTGTCCGTGCTGAAATCATCAACGAAGACCGCCGTCGAAATGATGGCTGCTGGAAGAGCTGTAGCCGTGGCAACGAGACACGCCAGAGTCAGTAGTGGTTTATTGTTTGTTGTTTTCATGGTGTTTTTTTTGGTGTTTTTTTGATAAGAATTTTGTTTGTGAAATTATTTGCGGCTCGGACTAATCACTTGAAACTTGAAGGCCGCGCGCCCTTGTGATGATGCCTCCTTTGTGAGTTCTAATTCCCGGATGTCCTTGAGTTCGACCCGATATGTTTGCAGGGACGGGGTGCGGTACTTGTCATGGTTTGGTTTTGTGAATGCCCACTCGAAGGACGTTTCTGATAAGGGCTCAATCATCAGCTCTTGGTTTGGGTCATCGACCTTGGATAGTTCTCCTCCGACGATGGAAAACCGACCAAAGTCTTCATCAGAATTCCAAGGTCCGGTTTCGTCATAGGGAATATTGGCCGCGCTGATTTGAAGATTTACTGGCTCACTAAACGTGAACGCCAACATTCCTCCGCGATCGATCATAAACTCGCCATCCTCCAGGCCGTCAGTAGAGACTTGGCTTGCAGAAAGCGTGTAGCCTGCTCCTACTTTTTCTGTAACTTGTGCTCCCTTAGCGATGTGCAGAGGCTCACGGTAACTAGCTAAGCTCGTCGGAGATTTCGTTAAAAATGAGTTGCTACGTGGCTTGATGACAGCAAGTCGTCCAGTGGAGTCACTGCGGCGGGCTTGCCCCGCGACGAGCTTGGTCGAATGTTCCTCTGCATCAGGCGTACTGGCCCTGACTTCGCCTTTAAAAACATGCACTTCATCATGGCCATCAAGCTTGGCGATAACGCCGAACTCGGTGCCAAGATCGACAATGTTGAGTTTTTTAGTGCGTACTGTGAAGCCAACGGCACTTTCAGGAACTTGAAACCAGGCCTTTCCTGTGTTGAGGATAAGCGTATGGCCATCATCGAGAACGAGGTCAGCAGGAGCGGTGATGATCGACCTGACACCTGAATTAAAAGTGAGCTCTACCGAGCCCTGTGAAAGCTTAAGTTGTGAGCCGGCTTGCAAGCATGTTCCCTCAGCAGAATCCATCTCCCCATCGTGTATGAGGGTGTATTCCGTGTCCGACGTGGGTTCAAAACTGACTAGTGAGGTGCGGTCCTGAGCCTGCCAAAGTTGCAATGCCAGCAGCCCGAGAGCGGCTATGGATGCGATGGCGGCAACCTTTGTCTTTTTTCTTATGGGTGACTTTTTTAGCACGGTAATATTTCCCGCTGCATCCTCAAGATGATGCTGGCCGAGTGCAAGACGTTGCAGATTGGTGTCAAGGGCCGCGCAGCGACAATACAAACTCAGCGCCTCCTGGTCTTGTGCGAGCTCATGAAAGAGGGCCTCTTTTTCGCTTTCCGAAAATTCGCCATCCAAGCACTGATGAATCCTCTGCTCTAATGATTCCGAAATCATGAGATAGCCTCCTTTCCCGTGGAGTGAGCTTCGATACAACGTCTCAAGCCTACTCGGATGCGGAACAGCGATACCCTGAGAGCTCCTTCGGTTTTTTTGACCATGGCAGCACACTCGGCCATCGACTTGTCGGCCTGATAATAGTTGAAAATGAGGTAGCGTTCCTTGTTGTTGAGTCTGGCTAGGCAGTGGCGGAGGGACTGGAGGATATCTGGATCGTTATTGTCTGATATTGATTCCTGGAATTGCTCGGCCAAGCGGTCGGTGAGCTCATCGTTAAAGACGAGCCAGTCCTTTCTTTTTTTCTCGGTGAGCCATGCCCGTGTTTCCCAGCGGGCAATGGAAAATGCCCACGCCTTGAAGTTGGTATTCTCCTCAAACTGTTCGCGTTTGTTCCAGAGGACAATGTTGGTCCTCTGTAAGACATCCTCTACTTCAGGGTCACCAGGTAAAAGGCTGTGGATAAAGGCGTGGATGCTCGCCTGATGCCGCGTTAGTAAGGCAACATACGCCCCATTCGCCTCATTTTCATGAGGATCTTGTGCATAAGGGGGTATCGATGAATCGGCCATCTCGGAATAATACAGCAAAAAATTGCAGTGCCGTTACAGGAATTTATGCTTTTTTTGCAGAAAAATGCGAATCTCTCGGTTTGTTAAGGAAAAGGGGCATTTAAGCTTAGCTATGATCGCCATTGTCATAGCCATGCGCCTTGGAGAAGGACTCGACGGAAGGCTTGCTTTTGGAAACCTGTTTGAGCCGTCGAGTGGGTGGGATCTTGAAGTTGCTGGCTAATTTCCCGAAGAATATCCAGGGCTTGGTTATTGAATCGATAATGCACTGCCTGCTTTGATAGCGGGCGACGGGGTTATATTTTAGTAAGATTTATAGCGAGGGGATCTGTTGCATGGCTAGATTTTCTAAGTGCCAGAGCGCAGAGGAAAAAAGGGTTACAATGGCCGCATGGAACCAGATAGGAAGAGGGGGGTGAAGCGGAAAATGCACCGAATCTCTTCCTGACCCCATTTTCCACAACGGCTTCGCCGCCGTGCTACAGAAAAACCCTAAATAAGGAGCGTGGCCACGCCTTATTCACCCATCAACTCTTTGAGTTTGGGCTCCATGGTTTCAGCCCAGATCTGATAGCCGCCAGCTTTGGGGTGGAGGCGGTCGGGCATGACGGATTTGGGAAGGTTGCCGGCCTTATCGAGGAAGGCGGGGGCGAGATCGAGGTAATAGACGGTTTTGCCATTGTCATAGGTTTTGAGGATAGCGTTGATCGAGTCGTTATGCTTTCTCATTTTATGCTTAGCCGTGGCTCCGCGTGGGAAGATGGCGAGCAGGAGAACTTTCGTTTTCGGGCTATATTCATGAAGTTTGGTAATGATGGCTTGGACACCGGCGGCGGTTTCTTCTGCTTTTTGCATGTTGTGGCCGGTGTTGTTCGTTCCAATCATGATGACGGCCACCTTGGGCTGGAATTTTGCGAGTTCCCCGTTGTCCATGCGCCAAAGCACGTGTTGGGTTCGATCTCCAGAAAATCCGATATTGAATGGTTTCCGTGCCGCGTAGTATTTCTGCCAAACTTTTTTCCCTGCTCCCTCCCAGCTGTGGGTGATGGAGTCGCCGATGAAGATGAGGTCACATTCAGCGCCTTGCGCCGCGGCGACTTTTTCCTCATGGCGCTTTTTCCACCAGCCCGTGTTAAGCCTATTTGCAGGCGTGGTCGCCGTGTTTATTTGGGCCGCCTTGGATGTCGCAGGAGGTGTTGCAGTTGCTTGAGCCAAAAGAGGCGAGATGAACAGGGTTGAAAGCAGAATGATGTTTTTCATGTTTGAGAGGATGGTGATTGATTAAGCGATAGCGAGTTTTTGTTGTGGCAAAAAGGGAGCGTCCCAGGTTTCCAAGAGGTTAAGCGCGATACCTCTGTTTAGGGTCAATCCGTGGAATTTGGATTAACAAGGTTTAGGGCCATGAACGATTGTTGTGGGTATGAACCGTGGAGATGAGTGGGGGTGACAGCGTGAAGGGGTTGAGGAATCAAGTTAACTTACTAACATTCGTTTAATCCACAATCCACGGACTGACCCCAATCTGACCCTGACCCCAATCCTGGCCCCCAATCAGAGCCATTCCTTCCTGACTCCATTTTTACTGTTTTCACATCCAATTTTTTACGGCTCCGAGTAGGCTTTACCATTATAGATCTTTAATTGATAGGATCCGTCCTCTTGTTGCTCGACCATCCAAATTCCTGTATTTTTCAACCCTTTTATAGCACTCGGCTCATCTTGGAGGAGTAGATTCAACAGCGAAACGCCGGAAGTATGATGGCCTGCCAGGAGGATTGATTGATCGGTGCCTCCAAAACGCTTTTCAATCATTTTGGTCGCACTCAATAACGCATGCTTCATATACGCCGCTCTGACCATGCGACTACATTTTTCAGGATAACGGCTGTAGTTATTTTTAGCATCATCGCGCAGCATAAAAAATGGCCGCTCCTCTTCGGGCAGGACGATGGCCTCTCCCAGATTGAGGATTTCATTCTGAAGGACCGGTATATCGTTAGACAAGATGGAGCCACTCCCTTTCCCCTCTCGCAGTTCAGGCCAGACTTCAGCTTTACGCTGAGTCACTTTCAGGTAAGGCAGGATCGTGTTACGCGCTCTCCACATGGGACTGCTTGCGATAAAATCGAATTTGTATGTTTTGAGTTTCTCTGTGGCAGCAGTCACTTGCTGCTTTCCTTTAGGCGTAAAAATGTTAGGGTTCCCCACATAAGACGGCCATTCAGTCTGCGGGACTCCTTTCTTTTTCCAGGATTTCACTGCATTATGTCCACCCTGCGCATGCCGGATGTAGTAGATCTTAAGCCCCGCATCTACTTGAGATGTAAAAACAAACAGAGCAACAAGCAGCAGAAAGAGCTGACTATTCCCTCTGTGGCGAATTAAACGTGACGCCTTGTTTTTTGAAGTTATTTTGAACTGTACTCTCATTTTTTCTATTTATTTCTTAGTTTGATTGGATGAATTCCATTTTAGTTAGGCCTAATCCTTCTCAATTAATAAAGATACAGGGCCGAGGAGACCAGCCGGCTGGAGTTTGGAGTTTTTGGATTTCACGTTCGTTTGAGTGAAACGCTCTTCAGGCGCGAGTTTCTCGTCGCCGATAATACGGTTGAGCCAGTGGTTTGCGACTTCGATTTCGAGCTGATTTCCCTCGGGCCGGACGGTATCCGTAATTTCAATACGCCAGGGAGCCGTCCAGACGACACCGAGATCCTTGCCATTCAACCTTACTCGGGCGATGCAACTCAGCTTTCCGAGGTCGAGGTAAACAGGCTGTTCGGAAGTCGAAACAGGCAGGTCAAAGGTCTTTCGATACGTGGCGGTACCACTGTAGTAGCGTATGCCTGATTCAGGCCGCTGGGTCCAATCGACCAGTTTATCAAAGACGATCGATTCGGGACCACCCCATTTAGGATCGAACGCAACCTGCCAAGGTCCGCTAAGCGTTTTGAGCGAGGTAAGCTCGGGAAAGTTTTTCGCGCCATGCGTTTTGCTGGCTTGAACCTGCTCTCGGAACACCACGAAACAGCTCTCCTTTGCCGCAAAGGTCATGGGCACCACCGTGCGTCCGTTTTCCTCACGCCACTCTGGTAGCTCTCGCATTTCGCCCGTTACCGGGTTCCAAAGTTCGGGCTGCTTTCCTGTAACGCGGAAGATGACATCGGCATGGCTCTCTTCGACGGCTTGATTGCTGATAAAGAAAATCTCGGCCTCCCCATCGCGACGATGAATCTTCTCAAAACGAGCCTTGGGCGATGCATTGCGAAACTCGATAGCCGGAACCAGTCCATCCGCGCTGAGGATGTCTTCCAACGTGCCCTTGCGGTAGCCTGGCCCAATGACTTGCACGCCGGCCTCGGCGAGCTCGTTGATCTTCTTGCGAGTCGCAGGCGTGAGGATCGCATCCAGTGGAAGCACGAGGTAGCGGTAGCTCATACCGCTTTCCAGCTGGAGTTGTCCCCCTTTTGACGTAGCTTGTAACAGCACTTCCGCGTGGAGTGCGTCGTAGTCGTAGCCGGGAGGGCAGCGGGGCGTTTCCCCCGGACGACTGACCACATACGACGGAATACGCTGATCCTGAAGGTAGGCGAAATCAGCAACAAACTTGCCCTTGCGCAGCATGTACTGGCAGCGCGCCAGATAGCTCAACCACCCGTCGGCCATCGGCCACCAGGCCCGGGTGTGGCCAAATTTAGTGCCGATTTCCTTGTTTCCTCTCGGCCGTGCCCAGCTGCCGGGAACCCTCTCCAGATCGGGTTGATGGATCCACTGATGGAACACCATCCGTGTCAGCCCATCACAAAACGCCAGATCCCCTGCGCCTTTGATCTTATAAGGATCACTCACAAAGGCGTCGGAATACGCGGTAAAGGCCTCGGCTTGGCAGAGTTCCTTGTCATAAATGTGAGCCGCGCTGGCGATTTGTTTGATCGTATGGTTCCGCTCGTAGGAGACCGTGGCGCCATTAAATTTTTTAATCCAAAACTCACCCATCGGAATCGTGGTCGTGCCATGAAACTTTAGCGCATCGAGCCAGTAGGTATGGGGAGCCCCGATCGGCCCACCGGCCTCCGAATGAGACCCCAACAGTCCGCCCTCTTTCGCCAGAGTATCGAGCCGGCCATAGTAGTTTTCCGCGATCAAGTCGCAGGCGGTGACTCTAAAATCCTGTAGAAAGGCCTCGGTGGCTGCAGAGTTGTCGACCTGCCGCTTACAAAGTGCAGGAAGCCATTTCGTTAGGTCGTATCCACGGCGTTTCAGGAATTCCTCTGGCATCTTGGCGGTCCAATCCGGCTGCTTGATCTCCCAGCTGTCGATGTGCAGGTATTGAAACGTCTTGCCCGCCAGCGGACCGGCATCCTCGATCATCTTCGCGCCCGTATTGGCAAAGTGCAGATCCATCGCCTCGGCACTCATGGGATCGATTTCCAAAGCGTCCTTGCTTTTGGTAACGCACATACCCTTCGCCTGAAACCCAATACGGAGAATGCTCCAGTTGCCAGCTGGCGCATCCCAGACCAAGCGCCCCTCGGTATCCATGAACTGCGTGACATCCATAATTTGATCGCTCTTCCAGACCTCCTTTTTGCCAGAGAAACCGTCCGGAAGCGGGCAGGCTAAAACGGCAATGTCGCGGTAGTACCGCATTTTGCCCTGGGATTTCGGCAAGACGAGTTCGGCCTTTCCCGGTCCTTTGAATTGGCTCGCGCTGTACGTGATCTTCTTGATTCCATGTTCGGCAGTGACCCAGGGCCCACCCGCATTCCAGGTGCGGCAGATGTTAGCCGTTAAGGTAATGCCCAGCCGGTCCGCCTCGCTCACCGCGAATTTGAAAAGTTCACGCCATTCAGTGCTCATAAAAGCCGGCCCAAGTGGAACGGCCTCCCCACCCGTCTCCGCATCAAATAAGAGTGCCCCGGAAATGCCCTGCTTCTTCATCTCCTCGAAGTCCCGGGTGATTCCTTCCTTGCTAGCCTGCCCGTTCAACCACCACCAGTAACACCAGGCTTGCGCTGACGCGGGCGGAGTTTTGAACGATTGCTCCAAGGGGCTTGCCATCAAATCCGTGGAGGGGAGGGGGGTAGTGTTGCTCGTTTTTGCATCAGCGGATAGTGGATGGGTTACCACAATGACTGCCGCACACATCCATCTTATAAAATCATTTCGTTTCGTCATTTTTGTCTCCTTTTCTTAACCTCGTACGTTTGCGTTCACGCGTCCCGCTGAGCGGGATCGCTGTGCAACGCGTTTGTTCGATGCTTCTATTTATCTCCAGAGGTCATAATGCGTACCGGGCCGAGCAGCCCAGCGGGGTGGAGCTTGCCTCTGGCATCCGGTTTGTTCGAGAAGGTGTAACGACCGGCAGAATAAGACTTCCCACCCAGCAGACCGTTCTCCCACTTTAGCTTTCTCGCGCCCTTATCTTTCGGCTTCGTATCACCCACCAGACGATTGTGCCAGGTATTGACCACTTCGATTTTCAAGAGGTTGTCGCGTTTCTTCAATAACCCTGCAGGGATCGCCACTCGATAAGGCGCGCTCCAGACGGTTCCGAGCAGTTTGCCGTTAAGCGTGACTCGCGCCATGTCCTCGACCTTGCCCAAATCTAGCAGCATCTCGGAATCCAGTTCGGCAGGGCTGCTGTCAAAGCGTGTCTGATAGACGGCGATGCCACTGTAATACTTGATCCCGGAGTCCTTATGAGTCGTCCAATCTGTTAGTGCGGCGAAGGAGACAGGTTGATCTGGCCCACCCCATGTTGGATCGAAGCGAACCTGCCACGTTCCATCAATGGTCTGAAGTGGCTTGTGCGATGCGAAATTAGCGCCCTCACTTTTTTCAGCCGTTGCCGTGCGGTCAAAGACAATGAAAACCCCTTCGTGAGCCGCAAACTGAAGCGGTACACGCACGGTGCCGTTCTTCTGCTTGCTGAAAGATGGTAGTGCCTTGACGCTACCGTTGGTTGGATCCCACAGCTCAGGATTCGCACCGTCAGTACGGAAGACCCCCGTGCAAGAGGAAGCTCCGGCTTCTCGATTGGCAACGAAGAAGATATCGCGATCGACCGTGCGCCGTTGGTGGAACCGCAGATTGCCATCGCTTGAGAAGATCTTCTGCTGCCCGTCTTGCTCAAGCAACGCCGCTGTGTCTTGGTAATTTGGATACTGTGCCGACTTAGTGGGTTTATTCCCCTTAAGTTTCCACGGTTCCATTCCCCCGCGACCCAGCACCTTGGATGCGGACCAACTACGACCGTCGGGACTTGCGTTCCAGCTTTGGTCAGACACGATCTGCGCGGTGGAACCGTCTGCACGGCTCAGCTGAATGGCGGCAATAAATCCGGCCGGGTTGGGTGCATCGCCCCCATTTTCGACCACAGCGGAAACCACATTTTCTCCCGAGCGCAGGGCAGCCAGAATATCTTTCGAATAGGTCACATTGAAGTCATCCCCCTGCATCACCGAGTGCCCATTAATACTAAGCTTGAAATCATTATCCGCCGTGGCTTGAACCATCGCGGATTTAAGAGCCTTGGGATCATTAATGGTGAATGATTTGCTGAAATGAACCGTACCCACCTCCGCTGAAGCTGCAGGATTTCCCTTGTTTTGCCAGATCCAGTTTGCGCGGTCTGCTAGATTCAGATTCGCGCTTACGGCCGCATCGCCACGGATCACCCGCCCTTTGCCGACCCGCCGCAGCGATTCGGAACCCACGCCCCAAAGTGCGTCCGAGAGCGTCTTCACGCGGGCATCGCAGTCGGGGAAGCCGATCAGGCTGGGAGATGCCACAGGAGGCACGCCATGGATGGTTGCCCCTGCGTTGACCAGTTCCGTGATTTTTTCAAGTAACTCCGGGGTCATGGTCTCTGCCTTGGGCAGGACCATCAGACTGTACGAGGTGCCTTGGTCAAAAGAAATTCTGCCGTCTTTTACCTGGGCTCGTTGCATCAGGATGCGTGGGCTGACCGCGTCAAACCCGTAGGAATGTTTATCCTTGTTGGCATCCAAGGCGCCTTTCGGCGCTAGGAAAATGCTCGGCGCGCCTTCCGGGGTCAGGTAGAGCACGTCCGCTACGCTCACGCCCTGGCGCAGGATCTGCCCGCAGCGCGCAACATACTCGTGGTAGGCATCAACCATCGGCCAGAAGGTCTGATTACGATGCCAGTGAATACCATGCGAACCCATCGTCATCCCGGGCCGAGGCCCCTCCTTACCCAGCGGTTGATGCTGGAAGGTGTGAAAGATAAACTCGTTGATACCCATGGCGAAGGCCCAGTTAGACTGGTTCTTCATGTCGCCGGGACTCACGCCAAAGACGCCACCTATCGAGGTAAAGGCCTCGGCACGGACGATCGGCTTGCCCATGGTGTGCGCCGTCGAAACAGCCTCGACACAGCTGTAGATGCTATCAATCCGGTTGTTGTGCCAAAACTCACAGGAGGGGATATCAGCCATGGAGAGAATATCCAGATCGCCGGCCGGGTTCATGTCGTAGCCCTGGCTGGTGTAATAGAAGCCATTCTTGTGCGCGGTGTCCTTGATGGTCTGCGTGTGCTGAGTCAGCAACAGCTCCTGAGCGACCCGGCGCATATCGTAGAGAAAGCGTTCGGTCTGCTTGCGCGAACCGACAATCAGCCCGTGATACGCGGGATAGAAAGGCTGCGGATCATAGCCACACTGCTTCTGGAACGCGGCACGAAATGCCTTAGTCCAGTTCTGCGAGCTCATCTCCCAGCTGTCGAGATGCAGGGCGGTCCAGCCACGATTCGGGCGGCGTTCGCCGACCTTATCCATCAGCTTTTGATGGAAGTTCTGAAAATGAGATTCAAAGGCCTTGGCGTCGAATTTGTCGACTTCAAAGCCATGGCCGGGCGCGGGTGCAGGACGAGTGGTCTGCCCCGTGCTTCGTGCAGCAAAGCGCATGACCGTCCAGTTGCCGGGAGGCACCTGCCAGTCGAGACTGCCGTCGGGCCGCATCTTACCGGTCAGATCGATCATGGTGTCTGGTTGAATCACAGCGGTCGCAGCTGGCTCGGGATACTCGGCGGTTGACGGCACCTGCCTGAGCACATGTTTCCAGATCGAATAAGGACCCGTTTTTTGCAACGCTTTGACATCCAGCCTGTCCGGTGCCGGTGTCGGTGTTGGGGTTGGGAAGGCCAGAACCGCCACGTCGGCATACCATTCGTTGCGTTGTTTAGTCAGAGTACCTTTGAGTCCGGCAAATTGCGATGGTTTAAGCGGTTTGGGAATGGGCAGTTTTACCTGGGTGGGCCCGGGTGTATTGATCTGTACGGAACTGGCGCACAGGTGCTGCATCGACTGCTCGGGCTTGACCCATGGTCCGCCGGATCCTGCCCAGCCCGGTCCCGTACCTAGGATGATCTCGATACCTAACTTATCTGCATGCTTAGCCGCATTGGCAAAGTTATCCTGCCAAGCTTCGCTCATGAAATCCACAGGACCGCGTGGCACCCCGATGTTGACCTCAAGAAACAACGCCTTGCGCAGTCCGGCTTCGTACATGGATTCAAGATCCACCTCCATCATCTCCCGATCCATGTTGCCGTCCATGAAATACCAGTAGACGCCCGGACGAGCTGAGTCGGGCGGGGTGCTAAATGATTCCTTCAGTTCGGCCGCATTTACAACTGCCAGTGAGGCTCCGCAAACGATGGCGGCCAGTGCTTTTAATTTATTTGTCATTATTTTTTTCCTAAATATTCTTGATATCGAAAGTTTGCCATAAGGCGCGCGGTCTAGAGTGTCGCCTTCAGGGTTTTGTTCGGCTGTTACTGCTGCTGTGTAGAAATAAACTTATAACTTCCTGCATCAACACGTATGACCGCCCTATTCTTTTCCATCCTCAGGAAGGTGGCATGTTCAGCCTTCGTCAGCATTTTCCCGTTCACCGTGACATCACCGGCCGCCTTGGCAGGCACGTAGACGGTAGCCGACGAATTCGCCGGTATGGTCACTTCCATGGTAACTCGACCATGCTCTCTATTCCAGTTGCTGACGATCCGTCCGTAGGGTGAATCATGGTGGGCCTTGACCCAGGTTAGATCACCAACAATGGCGGGGTTGATAATGACCGTCTTGAAACCGGGCGCATCGGGGGCGGCCTGGATACCGGCTAGCCCTTGGTAGAGCCAGTTGTCCGGTGAGGTGAAGCAGGAATGAATGCGGGACCAGTGCCCATTCCACTGCTCCCAAAAGGTTGTCGCACCTTTTTCCAGCATGTGGCCCCATCCAGGATAGGTGGTCTGGTTGAACATGGTGAATACCAAATCATTCCGCCCGAGCTCACGCAGCGTCTCCATCATGAAATAGGTCCCTAACATGCCGGTGTCGAGATGGCCCTTGTTCTTTATCAGGATATTCTTCTCCAGCTTCTTCAGCATCAGTGGCCGCAACGCCTCGGGCACAACGTCGGTCATGAGCGGCATGACGTAGTAAGCCTGCTCGTCGATCACGTACTGTTGTTTGTTGGTGTCGTAGAACGCGGCATGAACGGCCGGACGTATCTCGACCAGACGCTTGCTGTAACGCTCGACGTCGGCCGACTTGCCAAGGGCGGTGGCCATCTGCTTTAACAGGTGCATTTGGTTGATCCGGTAGCAGTTATTAAACAACTCGGCGGCATTTGCTTTGGGCCAGTTCTTCGTGTCCATACCACGGCGCGGCGGAACCCAATCGCCAATGAAATCCCATTTTCCTCCGAACTTGCGCAGGACATCGCCCTTACATAGCGACTCCAGGTAGTCCACGTAACGGCGGATAGCATCGTAGTTTTCTTTCAGCACAGCTCTGTCGCCATAGTAGAGGTAATGCTGCCAGGTGATCGCGGAGAGAAGCCCTCCCCACCCGGGGCCGCCACCGCCTTCGCCGAATGGCGCCATGTGCGGCAGGTTGCCGTCGGGCTTCTGTCTGAGTCGCCAGTCACGTAGCCATTTACGATAGAATCCATCGGCGCGAAAGCTGGTCATAAAACCTTCCGCTGTCACCTGGCCATCGCCGTAACCCATGCGCTCGCGGTGCGGGCAATCCACATAGTAACCGCCAAGGTTGAGACTCCGTTGGGTCCATTGGTTGACTTTATGTATGCGGTTGAACAGATCGTTCGAGCACTCAAAGGAGCCCACCTCCTCCAGAGCACTCTCGACCAGCAGCGCCGTTGCATCTTCCTTCGAAGGAGCCGACGGCAGACCTTTGATGACCACGTATCGGAAACCAGCGTAATTGAACTTATTCTCGAATACCTCACCGGCTTTACCGCCGGCAATGAACTCGCTGACCTGCTTGAAGTCTTGATATTTCTTTCCTCTTCGAACATCGGAAGAGGTCATCGTTATGAGCGTCCCCGCTTCGAGCTCAGGCATTTTCAGCCTCAGCCAGCCGGTCAGGTTTGTCCCGAAATCAATCTCATAGCGGCCATCCTTCAAGCGGGTTACCGCCGCCGCCGGAATGACCTTTCCGATGCGGTTCGGCGGACAGGGTTGCGAACGGACAACTCCGCCTGGAGCTTGAGCAGGAATTGCGGGTCTCCACGAGGCGGTATCCAACCCGGCGCGGCTCCAATCTGGAACACTCTCACGAGCGTCGATCCGTTCACCCCCGAAGTCATTCCATACGTGAGCGCCGATCTTGTACAACCCGCTATTGCTCGTCTTCCACGAGGTGTCCGTGCCGATCGTGACTGGTTTTCCCGCCACGATGGCGTTAAGTTGAGCGCGAACGGCGATGCCATCAGCCCAACCTTCCCCGAGCCAGAGGCCCATACAATTCTTGCCGGGGAGCAGATGCCGGCTGACATCGTAGGTCACGGTGAAAGACTGGTGCTCTAGATTCGAAACGGCAGGTGTCAGCACATCCTTGCCGACCTTGCTGCCGTTCATATACAATTCAAAATACCCAGGCGAGTGTACCGTGACGAACGCCGAATCCGGAATGGCGGCGAGGTCGAATTCCTGGCGGATCAGGGGTGCCGGCTTGCCGGGGCGGCCGGAGGTATTGGAAAGGGAAAGCAGCTTGAAATCGCTAGCGCGTGCAATGCCCGGCTTCCCGTTGCGGACGAATTCCACCACCAGTTCCTTGACAGTATTCGGCGCCGGATCACCGCCCAGCGTTTTGAAATCAACCTTGAACGAGCCGTTCTTCGTAAGTTCCTTGCGCACGATCTTCGTCACATCAACAGCTATCTTGCCATTCAGCGTTTGGTAACTCGCCTTCTTGATGGTCAGTTTGTCATTAGGGTCTGGCGGGAGCGGTGCGGACGAAGCGCTGATCCATTGCGCCGTCCAGTCGCTTGGCTTGAGCAATCCCATTGTCCATCGGGATAATGGGCTCCACATGCCGGGTTGGGCATCCTGGCCCCAGGTAATCACTTTCCAATAGCCCGTCATTTTTGAAATCAACGGCTTGCCAGCGTAAGCAATGTGAATGGATTGGTCAGATTCCACCTTGCCCGAGTCCCATAGATCGCCGATGTCTTGATCCAACTTGTCAATCGAACTCGCAACGAGTACGCGGTATGCGGTCTGTTTCTCGCCGCGTTTGTCCGACTCGAGCTTCCAGCTCAGGCTAGGGTGTATGCTATCAACCCCTATTGGATTTTCGAGACTTTCACAAGTCAACGCTATTGGTTTCATTAACTCGGCTGCCGACAAATGAGATCCCAGACATAGGAACATGACGATTGCTGTAAGTAATACTGTTGTTTTTTTCTTCATAAATTCTTCCTTTGGTCAGTATGAGCCGAACAAATGAGTCACGTTTTCCGTGACGCGACAGCGGCACGCAATCGTGAGCACTCACATGTTCGATTCGTGTTTCAATTTCAAAAAAGGTTTATAACGGCCGCATGGAACCAGATAGGAAGAGGGGGGGTGAAGCGAAAAATGCACCGAATCTCTTCCTGACCCCATTTCTTGACCCCAGCGTTTATATTCGTTCACTCCGACTGTGTATCTGACGTCCATAATGTGTATTCAGTTTAATTAATGTGATTTTGAAAATTGAGTTAAGTAGCGTGTCCATTGCTCCAGCGTGGTGATCTCTTTCGCACGCGCCCAGCCATAGCCTGCGTAATACTCCAGTTCACCTTTTGCGTCGGTTTTGGTGAGTAGCACTACGTGGTCACTTAGTTTCTTGCCGCTTTCCTCTACGTGGAGGGAATCAATCCGCTTCGGATCGATCACGACGCCTGTGCCCAGATCTGAACCGTCGATGGTCTCCCATGTCGCGACCCAGCCTTGAGTCAGGTCTTTCTCAACGGCGTCGGTCGTATGGTGGCGGACGAGGCCGATTGCGATCGGCAGATTCGCGGCCAGCTGGCCGTTCTTTTTGAAAGTAGAGGTCGATTTGAACATCCGCTCGCCTAGCTTGACTGAGATCTGTTTTGCCTCCGTATAGGTGTCGCCGCCGTGCTTCCATTCGTAGGACAATACAAAGACCGTTTCCTCACGTTCGGACTTTAGGATCTCCCATTTAGTAAACACATTCGAGCTGACCATCTTGCCGTCGATCCAGAGTGCAAGCCCTCCGCAACCGCGAGAACTGCCTACCTTATAAGGGTCGTAGCCTTCGCCGTGATCGGTGTGATATGACTTGCCCGCTGCGTTTTCGGCATACCATTTTTCCACAATGGGATAGGGCACTCGCTTGAGCCAGCAATCAAAGCCGCTGTCCTCGCCCTTCGCTTGAAGCGCGGGGCCGTAGGCGCGAAACGCAATCAAGTCGTTCTCCCATGCGAAATCATCGGCACGCTCTGGGACGAAGCGGGCGTGAGTGCTGGACTCAGTCGTGGAAGTGTCGCGATTCGCAGCAGTGCAGGAGACATTCGCAAGGGTGCAGAGGGCAATGCCAAGAAGAATGGTTGGGTATTTCATATTATTGAAATTGAATTGTGAACTGGACTGCTAGGAATTTGCTTTTTGAGTGAGGTGTTCGGAGAGGCTTTCATGGGGTGATAAGGGGGTTGCCCCATTTCTTGACCCGTCAGTAGGATGTGGGAGGTTTTTATCATTATCAATAATACGCAAGCTTAGCAGATGTACTGCCCGGATTTGTTGCTCATTTACGACGATGTGATTTACATTCTGCCCCGCCATTTTCTTTAGTGGGCACGATCGGGGTGTGCGGCGAACCGAGTGGCACATAGAGGAAAAAAGGCTGCTTGGGTGATTTGGCCCGTTCCTTGATATAGGCCACTGATTTTTCGGTCAGGCGAGGCAGGTTCTGAATCTCATTCAGCCGCTCGATGACCTTACCGTTTTCGATGATGGTATCCATGCCCCGGCGTGATGGTTACCATGAAAGGTGTCAAAGCCGCGGTGGACCGGGCCATCGGGGATGGTAGCTCCGATGGGGGCACGTTTATTGCCTTTCTTTGGCAGTATTTCACCTGTCTTGGGATCCTGATAATGAAAATCCAGATGCTTATTTTTTCAATGAGGCTGGGAACGGCACGTTCAGTGCTTTGAGCATTTGTGCAGCCAGAAAGTGATTGCCCTTTTCGTTCATGTGAACGCGATCTCCGGTTAAAATACCTCGCTCGGCATTCTCCGGATTATGTTGCTTGAGGTAGCCGATACATGCCGCTCTGAGATCAAGTAGTTGAGACTTTGTTTCCCGCGCAACCTTACGGCTGATGTCCGCATACTCGTCGAGCCGCTTGTCATCGGGATTAGACCCGTCAGGCTTCTCGCCGATGACTGTGGGCGTGCAGAGGATAACCCGTGCACCGATGGCATTGATCTTTGCGATCATATCCTTCAAGCCGGACTCGAACTGTTCGGGCGTGGTCCCTTGCCGAAAGCCTTTACCGCCCCTCTTAGGCAGGCTCCAGTGCCAGACGTCATTGATGCCGATATAGATCACAACGATCGTGGGGGTCTTTTGAAGGACATCACGGTCCAAGCGCTTCTGACAGTCCGGAACTTTATGGCCGCTTTTGCCTGCACCAATAACTTCAATTCCCAGTTTTGGATATGCCTTGGTAATGGCCTGTGAGCTCAAGGTGATATAGCCATTCTCCTTGATCCCCGCCGCGGTGATAGAATCTCCCAGAAAGACAATTCGATCGTTCTTTTTTAGTGAGGCCTTGGAGAGTGGTTTCTTTTTAGAGGAAGCGGGTTTTGCTTTTGTAGGGGCAGGAGCCACAGCATCCGCCGCCACAGTGAGATCCCGGATCTCAGCCTCGGTGGTGAAGATCGAGGCGGGCAGGCCTTCTTTGTTATACAAGTTGGCTGCTTTGGCGTTCATTGCCCAGGCATAGCGTACCACGCTTGGGTTTGGTATTTCGGGGTGGGATACCGTCACGCTGTCTTTTCCGGTGATTTTAGCCTGCGCCCATTTCCACTTTCGATCAGCTCCGCAAATTTGGAAATAGCTCAAGGGAGCCTTCGTTTCTTGGGTGGCTTCCATGCCGGTTTTTGATCCGGTCATCAGCCCGGAACCGGCATGATCAAACTGGATGGTTACTTGGTTACCATCGATCTTATGACTCTTGTAAAGAGGTCCACTGCACACGGCAACTTGCTTTTGATAATCATGCTTCAAGGCCCAAAGGGCGAGCCGCTTACCGACATCTATTTTGTTGTGCGCGTGCACGTCGAAGGCTTCGCCGATATCACTCGATACCGCCATGCCGGTGTTTTTCACCCTGAGTGTGCGGCGCTGCTGGTCGCAGATTGTAGGCCAGCCGTTATACTCCACGGGCTCCATTTCGGACGGATCGTAGCTGGCTCGGTCACGTCCTTGATAGTTTGTCAGCTGGACGAAGTAGAATGGGAACTCACCCTGTCCCCACAGTTTGCGCCAGGTGCTGATCATCGCACTGAAGTGGCGCTCATACTGGAGGGTGTTATGATCGCGATTGGATTCACCTTGATACCAGATCGTGCCACGGAGGGCATAGGGGATAGCCGGGTTGACCATGCCATTGAAGATGGCAGAGGCCTGTTTTTGGTTCTTTTGGTAATAGGCTGCCATTTCCTTGTCCGCCTGAAACGCTTCAGCTGGCATCCATGGTTCGATGCGTGTGCCGCCCCAGGCACACTTGATCAGACCAATCGGAACATTGAGCTCTTTGCGCAGCTCACGGCCAAAGAAGTAGGCAGTGCCTGAAAAACCAGGATTGTTCTGCGGTGATGAATCCAACCAACTTCCCGTGAGCGTCGTCAGTGGCTTCTGTGGTGATTTGCTCCTTGCCACGGTGAACTGGCGTAACAGCTGGTCACTCGCCGTTTCCATTTCCTTTTTCACATAGTTTGCCGTGGGCACGTGTTCCGGCGTGGTGCGCTTGGCAGAAACCTTGGCTAGCTTATGCATCTCCCACTCCATGTTCGACTGCCCGGAGCAGAACCAGACTTCTCCCGAGAGCACGTCTTTGATTTCAACTGTGTTGTTGCCCTTAATGGTTAGCGTATGCGGTCCGCCTGCTGCTGGTGTTTTCAGCTTCACCATCCATTTTCCGGAGGTGTCGGCGGTAGTCGTCACGGTGTCACCCCAGCTACCGGTTACGCTCACTTCTTCACCTGCATCGGCTGATCCCCATACGGGTGCTTGAGTATCGCGCTGGATCACCATGTGATCGGCGAAAAGTGAACAAGGCACGACATCCGCCCAGGCGACATTTGGAATCGCGAAGGCAATTCCTAACATGAGTTTGATCGATTTATACTTCATTGTTTTTTCGTAAATCTGCCTGATTTGGTTTTTATTTTTTAGCGGGGGACTTGAGGAAGCCGCTTACTATTTTGAGCCTTTTTTTGTCGGTGGTTTCGCGGGGATCCCAGCCTCCGTGGTGAAGATCGAAGTGGGCAAGCCCTCTTTGTTATACAGGTTGGCCGACTCCGGGTTCATGGCCCAGGCGTAGCGAACCACGGTGGGGTTTGGCAGGTCAGGATGGGAGACCGTTACCTCGTCTTTTCCGGAGATTTCAGCCTGCGCCCATTTCCACTGACGGTCTGCCCCGCAAATCTGGAAATGTTTCAAGGGCACCTTCGTTTCTTGAGTGGGTTCCATTCCGGTTTTTGAGCCCGTGATCAGCCCGGAACCGGCATGGTCGAATTTGATGATCACTTGATCGCCTTTGATTTCATGGCTCTTGTAGAGCGGGCCGCTACATACGGGGATATTTTGTTTGTAATCATTCTTCAGGGCCCAAAGCGCCAGGCGCTTACCGACATCGACTTTGTTGTGCGGATGAATGTCCCGGGCTTCACCGATATCATTTAACACCGCCATGCCGGTGTTTTTCAGGTTAAGTGTGCGTCGTTGCTGATCACAGACCAATGCCCATGAGTTGAACTCAACCGGTTCAGTAACCGGTTGGTTATAGTTGGCCAGCTGGGCGAAGTAGAACGGGAAGTCGCCCTGTGCCCATTGTTTCCTCCAGCTACTGATCATAGCGCTGAAGTGCGGTCCGTATCGATGTGCAATAGAAGCACCATGGGACTCGCCTTGGTACCAGATCGTGCCGCGGATCGCATAGGGGATCACCGGGTTGACCATGCCATTAAAGAGGGTGGTGGCATTCTTGGGGCTAGTTTTCGGGTCTTTTTGTTTTTTGGGTTTTCTGCCTTTGCCTTTGCCTTTGCCTTTGGCTTGTTGGCGCTGAAGGGCTGCCTGATAGGTTGCCTCCGCCTTTTTAGGATCCCATTTTTCTATGAGCTTTTTGAGACCGGACATCTGGTGCTCATAATAAGCCGCCATTCCCTTGTCCTGTTGGAATGCCTCGGCCGGCATCCAGGACTCCACGGGGGTGCCGCCCCAGACGCACTTGATCAAGCCGACCGGAACGTTCAGTTCTTTGCGCAGCTCACGGCCGAAAAAGTAGGGTGTGCCTGAAAAGTCCGGATTGGTTTCAGGCGAGGAAGCCACCCACTGACCGCTCATGGTCTCCAGCGGCTCAAGGGGAGATGTGTTTTCGGCGACGGTAAACTGCCGAAGCATCTCATCCTGGGACGTTTCCATTTCCCGCTTTATATAGGCGGCAACGGGTTCATATTTTTTCTCCGTTATCTTGGGGCGGGCATTAGCCAGCTTCCTCAGTTCATATTTCATATTGGACTGCCCGGAGCAGAACCAGACTTCCCCTGAGAGCACGTCTTTGATGGTAACCGTGTTGTTGCCCTGGATCGTGAGCGTGTGCGGCCCACCCGCTTTCGGCGTTTCCAGCTTCACCATCCATTTTCCGGACGCATCGGCGGTGGTCGCTGCGGTTTCACCCCAGCTACCGGTCACGGTTACTGTTTCCCCTGCATCGGCTGCTCCCCACACGGGGGCTTGCGTCTCACGCTGGATCACCATGTGGTCGGTAAAGAGGGGAGATGGTAAGACATCCGCCCAGCTAACTGAGGAAGCTGCGATCGCCATTACCGAGATGGCTTTGATCCATTGATTTGGCATCCTTGTTTTTATGGCTTGTTCTGTGGTGTTTTCAGAGTGGCGATCAGGTAGGCGGTGGAGTCTTCGTGTATTACCTGTTTGGCACCATGATAAGTGAACTCACATTTTAGCCCGATCTCCTTGCAGCGCTCCTGTAGCTTCAGCCCGAAATTCGCGGTGTGCGTGGGGTCTTTCTGTGGCTTGCCGATGGCGGGAGCCGATCCCTTATAATAAAGATAAACCGGAGGATCCTCTGCACTCACGAGCGCGTAAGGTGAATACTCGGCAATCCAAGGTAGGATCTTTTCACGTTCGGCGAGGAACTGATCGAAGTCGTTTATCCCGAAGGCGTGCCCCCCGTATTTGCTGTTAGGTGTCCATTCTTTCATCTGCTGAGGATCAAGGGTGGTCTGCGCGTTATTGACCGCGGCGCAATAGAGGCGGGTGGATTCACGGGCGATGGGGTCTTCGCTCTCAGGGTCGGCGAGATCATCGTGATAGAGCAGCCAGAGGCTTGAGCAGGCACCGGCTGAAGAACCGGCGGCAGCAATGCGGGTCTTGTCGATATTCCACTCAGCCGCCTTGCTGCGCACGAACTGCAAGGCACGGGCCGCATCATACAAGGGGGCTTTGACTGGTGGCTTGAGATCCGT